>Ga0129308_1002875_pt1 | contig 13523 bp, 13 predicted proteins | sample L827metagenome_FD_94440 | JGI IMG/M metagenome (GOLD analysis project Ga0129308, IMG submission 94440) | Ring-tailed lemur group fecal microbial communities from Wisconsin, USA - L827 metagenome | ecosystem: Host-associated > Mammals > Digestive system > Large intestine > Fecal | place: USA...
CAAAAGACTTAGGAATCATAGACAATTTATATCTATGTCTCCAAGTCTTTTCTAAACAAAATATATACTATAATTGTATACGGTCGGTAAACTAACACCCATTTTTCTGAACTTTTCCTATTCCTGTTATTATCACATATTTCTCATAAATTTTAATAATCCTTCCAAGGCAGAACGCCGACAACACTGTTCCAACTCCAATTCCATACAATTGTGTATGATTACCAAGGCAAAGCAAAACGCTAATAACTACCATCGAAATATCAAATGTATTTTTCACTGCAGAAAACGGGAACCGAAATACTTCCGAGATTGTCTTTACAATACCATCTGTAGGGGTCAATACAAAATCTGTCTTAACACATAGAAAAACTCCCATCGATGTAATAAACATTGTCATAATAAATAATATTATCCGCAAAAATAAAGGGAATTCTATAGTGGGTATCATCCAGTCATACAAATCCGTCAAAAGTCCAAAGGCTAGAGAAAGCGGAACTTCTAAAAGATATGTCACCGTAACTTTTCTTGACAAAATGCATTGTGTTAATACAAACGCCAAATAACAGATAATTGACGCTGTTCCTAAAGAAATATGATAAATTTCCGAAATAGAATACATTACGGAACTAAAAGCCGCCACTCCGAGAGCGTATCGAATATTTAACACAACAGCCACTGCGATTAAATTCAAACCAATCACATAAAGTATAAAACGTTTCATCAAACCTACTCCTCTTACGTAAAAATCTAAAATATTTATGCTATATATCCTAATCTATGGATTCCAAATTTTCTACAGCAAGGGTAATCATTGAAAAAAACTGCTTTTTTTCACTCTCACTCATGCCATTTACCAATCTGTCTCCAGTGTGCATACCATTCTCCTTTAATCGTTTACACAGCTCCCATCCCTTTTTTGTGAGAACAACCTTTTTATACCTTGCATCTTCCTTGGAAATATTGGTCTCTAATATTCCTTTTTTCACCATACGCTCTACAATGCCTCTGGCAGTCTGATGGGTAATTCCAAGATGCTCTTTGAGATCAACAACAGATTTTCCCTCGTTTTTAGAAAAATAAAGAAGGCTATCCGCTTGTCCACCAGTGAGTCCAAGTTCTTTTATGTCCGTATTACGATTCGCAGTAATCAAATTTGCCAGCCGCAATACCTTTCTGGCAAGTATATATTCCATTTCACCCATTTTACTTTTCCTCCTCTTCTAAATATACAGCATGCTGTATATTATAGCATAATTAAATAATCTGTCAAGCAGCTATTCAAAATCTACTCACAGATCACCTAATTAAGTCCTCTCGTTGTTATTTGTAGTAGTTGTTGTCGTACCTCCGCCTGCCAGTGCCAGTTCCAGCAAACGCTATCCTGTGCATCCCTTAATTCTTTCTTTAACCTTGCGTTCTCTTTAGCAGCATCACTTTCATAATTACCTCTGTCACGAGCAGGAATGGTACCCTCGTTACTTTCATAAAGTTTTCTCCAGGTAGATAATATACTTTTGGATATCCCAAGGTTTTTGGCACATGCATTAATACCTAAATCTTTATATTCCTCCCAATCTTTTACTGCATCCTTCCTGAACTCTTTTGTGTATTGTATAGTCACGTCTCAATCCTCCAATCTTATCTCTAATAACATATCTATATCAAGGATTATTGCATATCTAACTTGTACTATTTATATTCTAACATCACATAGTTTTTTATTGGGCTCGATGCCAAAATTAAAAACAAATCCGAATGAATATTTATATATTTTTATTGAAACGGACAACAGCCCAAAATGCATATTACATATTTTTGATTGACTTGAACCCTGCCGAAAATGTAAATTACATATTTTCGATTGAAACACAGAGCCAAGAATGAACATTTACATATTTCCGATTGAAAATCGCCATGTGAATGTGCAAGATTCCCACAGTACGAAACCGAAATGGAAGAATAACCTTTTCAAGCAAAAAAAAGCCCACTGGGTCGCTTTCCTTCTCTGACGTTTCCGTCATCGTTGGATTGCTCACCCAGTGGGCTGTCAATCATCCGTTGGATTCTTCTATTTTGCAGGTGTGCTTTCCTGTCTTAGTGCTGTAGTTCACACCAATCAAAAGCAACTTCCCTTCGTAGCCAAACTTCTTCATAATCTCTGGATATTGCTTATCCATAATCTGAGTTATGGCTTTATCGGCACTCTTATCCCATTTCAATTCGACCAGCAGTGCTGGTTTCCCAGAACCAAGTCTCGGCAGGAACAGGATATCGCTGTAGCCCCTCCCTGATGCAATCTCCTCGAATCTTAGGTAATGGTCTATCGAAGTAAGGTACGCCATGATGACCACATGTCTGAGCGCCTGTTCGTCGTTGTAGTGCTGCGGAGATGTCTCTGCCATGTGTGCGGCTTCAATTATTTCTGCGACAGCCTCTTCATTCCTGGTAAGCGTAGCATCCAGAAGCTTATCCGACAATTTCACTGCTTTTGCCAGTTCTGACCGACGACCTTCACTTACTGCCGTTATAAACTCACCCCTGACCTCTTCATTTGGAATAAACGCTTCTTTCATGGATGAATCATACGCAAGATACCCCAAATGAACAAGAAGCGTGAGGACGTCATCCCTATTCTTTATAGAAGTTATATCATTCTGGAACGTCCGAACATTGATTTTGCAGCGTTTTCCGCCTATCATATCAACAATGCTGTCTTTCAGTCCGTCAAAATTAAGTTCAATGTAATCCCGCAGGGATTCATAAGTCTCTGTAGTCGTCCAATAGCTATCAAACTCTTCACTGCTGATTGCCTCTATAACAGAATTAGGACTGTATACAGATTTTAACCTGTTGAAGGAGTAGCCATCATACCAACGCTTCATCTCTTCAAAATCCATATCGTACTGCTTACACAATGCCTTTACTTCTGGCTCTGTGAATCCCACATATTTTGCGAGCTGCTTTGGCATGAGCATTGAATACTCTTTAAAATCAGACACGGCGGACTGGTTGCCATATTTCTTAATCGGAAGAATACCTGTAATATAGGCGGCCTCAATAATTTTATCCGTAAATGCGCTATTCTTAAATAAGCCTCTCAGGAAGTCAATATACTCCTTCTGAAGAACTGCATCATCCTTCGCCTCACGGAACAAGGCATCCCATTCATCTATTATAATGATAAACTTATTGCCTGTTACCTCATTGACGGCAGTCAGTGTTTCTGTCAAAGTTTCATCTTGTTTTGCCTCTGGATAAGCCTCTCTTAATTCTTTTACAACCTTCTCCTGCAAAATACGCACTGTGTTTTTAATATGATCTGCGCTGGATATAAACCAGGTGATGTCCAGATAAATTACATCATACTTATTCAAATATTTTTCAAAAAACGGGTCACTGGAAATGGATAGCCCCTCAAAGAGTTCCCGTGAGTCACAACTTTTGTCGTAGTAGGCACACAACATCTGCGCCGCATATGATTTTCCAAATCGCCTCGGTCTGCTGAAACAGGTCAACTTTCTTTTAGTTCCAAGTGTTTCATTAATAAATTTGATCATTTCTGTTTTATCAACATAAACAGTTTTAAGCACGGCAACAAATCCAGCATTTCCGACATTCAAGTAATTTCCCATACGCTGGCACACTCCTTTCTGGCAACCTATCGCCAAATATGTCTCACAGGCTGGTCTTTTGTCGGACAGACCACCGTTCATTGGGATGGGCAAAATCTGAAAAATCCATACTATACCCATTATGAAAATAGTTTACCACAAACCGCCCTGAAAGGCAATACCTGCAACACAAGTTGTCTGAAAATTCAATAAGCCACATAATATTACTGCTAGAAACAAAACACAGAAGAGCGGCAATATCGCTTACATTTTATCGCTACGAGAGCACTTAATTCCTCGATTTGTTTTCGACCATCCGTTGCTCCACATGCTAAATAAATATGTGTTGCACTCGTTACAAAAGAGTACATCATACTTGCTTCATCACTTTCAAAAGCGATAGAAATGTTTCCTCATGAAAATGGTCTGGAATATAAAGTTTCATTCCCTGAAAATAAAGCATAAAGCGATAATCCTGTGTGGAAGAATAGGAATCTGCTTGTTGCGGTCTGTTGGCAGGAAAAGACAAAAGTTCTGCAAAAACAGGTTCTTGTGCCTCTTGGTCTTCTTTCTCGAATTGACTTTTCCAAGAACAAAACTGCTTTACATTCACTTGGTTCTCTCGACACCAAAGACGGAGTTCCTGATTACTTGCCTTCCAATCTGCTATCTTTTATCTCCAGTATTCTGGATTATTTTTTTCCAACTAGAAAACCTCCCTCGTAATTATTTCTTTTCTATAGTTTATCACGGGGAGATTTGCTTTTCGATACGCCTTTTTTTGTAGCACTTACATGCAATACCTCCTTCCAGTCTTCAAAGGGACATCATATAAGAGACATTACTGTGAAAAGGGTATAAAAATACCCCCGCCAGTTTTTCCCGCTGACGAGGGCACCGATGGTACATTTTCTATTTTCTTTAATATTCCTTACTCAAAAGGAAATCAGCCACATGCATCGTCTTAATTCCTTCATAGTTCCCACCTACGCACTCATCCGTCCGCAGCACATACTTAGGATAGTTATCTGGAATGGACAGTAGGTTACCATACTCACGTTTTTCTGTTTTATCTTTTTCTATTCGCTCAGAAATCTGAATATATATCTTTTCTTCCTTTCGTGTCGCCACAAAATCAATCTCTGTGCTGCCCAGCTTCCCGACATAAACATCATAGCCCCGGCGGACAAGCTCCAGATAGACCATGTTTTCCAACATGCTTGCCACAGCATCCCCATTATAACCAAGGACACTGAATCGGAAAGCCGAATCTGCAAGGTAGAATTTCTCCTGGGTCTTTAATATTTCCTTTCCCTTGATATCATATCTTGAGCAACGGTGAAGGATATATGCGCTTTCGAGCTTATTCAGATAACTGTAGACCGTTTCTGGGTCCATTTTCCTGTTCTGGCTCTTCAGATACTTTGAAAGCGAGGCTGCCGAAAAGGTCTGTCCTACATTGGAAAATGTATATTTCACCACCCGTTCCAGTTGGTCAACCTTCCGTATCTGGTTCCGTTTTACGATGTCCGTGAAAATAGTGGAATTGTAAATATCCCGTACAACAGTATAGGCTTCCTCATAGGTATACTCTTTCAACTGCAGCGCTGGAAAACCTCCCATCCTAAGATACCGCCTGAATTCTTTATAAATATCCTCCAGCGATGTATATTCCCTGCGGAAAGAAAGATACTCTTCAAAGGAAAGGGGGAATATCCGAAAAGATACATACCTCCCTGTCAAGTAGGTGGATATCTCCGAAGACATCATCCTTGAATTCGATCCTGTCACATAGATGTCCACATCAAAATCCGTCATGAAGGAGTTGACTGCTTTTTCCCAGTTCTTTACCTCCTGCACTTCATCAAGGAAAAGGTACGTCCTCTTTCCCTGGCACATATGCTGCTTTATTTCCTTATACAGCTTTGTTGCGGTGTCGATTTCTTCATACTGCAGACTATCAAATTTGTAGGAAAGGATCTGTCCTGCATCCACCCCACGCTTCTTTAATTCCTCCTGTACCATCAGAAGGATTGTAGATTTGCCACATCTACGGACACCTGTAAGAATTTTGACGAACGGGGTATCAAAAAACGGGATGATTCTCTCCATATACTTTTCTCTATAAATCATAGGGCATCCCTCCAGTCTTTTTTCTTATTATGTCCTATTTTTTCTCATTTGTCAATAAATTTATCAGGTTATAACCATATAAACTTTCTAATTTCTGTATATTTTTCTATTAAAATATGTCAAAATCATGCTGCGAGGCAAGCTGGCGATACGAGAAAGAGTCATTCATGCTTTCCGTGAACATATCATTGACCAAACTGATAGCATAGTGGTCAAGCTTAATTGCAGTTCATAATTTGAAATCTGGGGCATATATAACACCTTCCTTTTCTTTCATTAAGTATATCATTTATTTCCTGGTTTGTATTACAACTTTATTATACCATCTCAATTCCCCATGTATGATTCTCTCTAAAATGACTCTTCATATAGCCACTGTTTTATGCCTTCCTTGATTTCAAATTACCTCGCAGCTTCTTTTCCACATTTTCTGGAACACTTATCACACCAAAACGCCAGAACAGGCTATAGCTGTAGCTCACACCTCGGACATCAGCTATCGCTTTCGGACGTTCAAACACCGTACCCTGCTTCTCCATCGCTTTTTCAAACGCGATTTTCACTGAACTCCATGCCAGAGACTTACTGTTTTCCCGCCGATCAATGAACAGCTCTTTTGTAAATTCACCATTTCTGCCAACTTTAAGTGTATAGGTGAAAGGCAAACCAGAAACCGTGTAGAATGGGTATGCCTGAAAAGCAATGATACAGTTCCATAGGTTCTCCTCTGTGCAGTTCTCCTTCATCTCAGCCACAGCCTGTTTTCGATTCTTATACTGATTCACCCTCTCCGCATTCTGGCTAATCTCAGCCAGCTTGTAAATCACCTTTGTATAGGGTAGATAAGTATTAATTGTAGAGTAACTCAAGTTCATAATGGTCTGTATCTCTTCCATCACTTTGCCTTGCTGCAGTAAAGATTGAATCTGCCCTGTTTCTGGATAAGAGAGGACTTTGCCGGTGATCAGCAGCTTCTTCACTTTGTTCGGTGGAAGGGACAGTTCTGTAGCTGTCGCTTTGATTTCGTTGGTGTTTTGGTAAACCTCTGCCACCATGTCGATTAATTCATGCATAAGTTTTTCCGGATCGTAATTTTTCTTGGGTGGCCGTCCCCGGATATGTCCACATATTTCCGATTTTTCCATGTTAATCTACTTTCTCTCCATATTTTCCATGTTAATCTACTTTCATAGAGATAGAAAAAGGCGAAACTAAAGTTGTACTTCCAATTTCACCATCTTATCGTTTCCATTTTAAATCTGAGTACAATTCTTCCTGATACACACCATCAGCAATCAGCTTTTTAAAGCTCTCAACCACAGTTTCCTTGTCCTCTTTATAGGTAACACTCAGAACCTTCACCGTTACCTTTCCCTCACGGAGCAAACCGCCAATATGAATTGGCAACAGGTATTCTGCTTTCAGCGGATTCGAAGGAACTGTATTCTCAAAGAAATCAACAAGTTCTTGCTCCAAAACATCTAAGTACGCAGGAGCGCATCCTTCTTGTACCAGGAATCCCCAGAAGTTCATAGAAACATAAGATTCCAAATCAATATCCACACTATCTGCTGTGGCTCCAGTTTCCGTCTTGATAATATTACTTGTTTCGACCACATCACTAATATGCGTGTGACAACATATAATAAGTCTATTGAAAATAAAAAGAATACAAATTTTAAAATAATTTAAAATCAGTAGTTTTTTCCTTACCGCTATAGTTTGTAATGCACACACTGTGAACTCTGCAAATAGTGTTCCAATTGCCGCTCCTCTCAAGATCAAAGACCTGCTTTGAGTGTGAGGCTTGATATTCGGGATTATGTATATCTGGCATAATTATGACCTCGTTAGTTTTTTAAAGTCTCTCCTTCATCTTATTTAAAAGCCAATCAACGGCTTTCTTGGCTGCATTTCCTTTATCATATATTGGATTTTTTGAAAAATAGTCTTCTATCTTTTTTTGATATTTGGTTTCGTCAAAATTATTAATTTGCTCTATAAGCCCTACGTTACTTTCCGAAAAAGGAAACGGAAATTTATAAAACTCATCTAATAATCCTCTGGTTTCAGCATAATGTTGCAAATCTAAAGCACATATGAACGCAGGCTTCCCTATTGTTGAGAAATCAAATACGGAACTTGAATAATCCGAAATAACAGCATCCGAAGCAATAGATAACTCCTGTATATCAGGATAACTTGTGGCATCTATTATTCTACTCGTAAATTTCATCTTATTTACCTGTCTTCTAGCATTCGGATGAAGACGAATCAATATCCAACACGGTTTACCAAATCGAGCTTCAAAAGCCTCTCTAATGCCATCAAAATTCAATTTATATCCGTCCGTAGTATAATCGTCTCGAAATGTTGGCGCATATAAAACCACATAGGCATCCGATGGTATTTTAAATTTCGTTCTTATAGTCGTGATCAGTCCTACATTATTAGCATTATTTACGAGAAAATCATTTCGAGGCAACCCAATCTGTAAAATTTCAGAATTCTTATCTAACCAGAAAGCCCTCTTATACTGTTCATCCAATAAATAGCTATTGGATAAGATGCCATCCGTGATGGCTCCATCATGCTTTGCAGAAATTATGTATTCTTTTTTTAATGTATCTAATGCTTCACCTTCAAGCCTTTTGGGACTGAAAGGTGCATGCCATGTTTGTAAATAGGTCTGCTTTTTTCTTTTCTCCACGCCCAAGTTAATTCTGACATTGCTCACAATTGCACCAGCCGTTGCCAATTCAAAATAATGACGTAATGACCACATTTTTACGGGCCTTATATATGCAGGAAATATTGCCGACTTATCTGCACATAACCACACCATATCGATATTCAGATTACGCGCATGGATTTCTTCAGCTATATATTTAGGATTATCCCCATATCCACGACCAGAAAAATTGCAGAAAACAATTTTATCTTTTTTGATTGGAAATATACGTAATAATGACACATATGCATGTTTAAAAATCTTTCTTTTCAAAGTCTTCACCAAATCCTCTATCTTTTTTGAATTTTTTTATTTATCACTTCAATCATAGACTTTAACAACGGGAGATTCATTATTAATGAATAAACACAGACAGCAACAAAAGTTATGACGCACCATATCGTATTCTGACTGTAATAAGCAAGCCAAACAATGACTGTCATAAGTATAGTGCCAAGACCAACATTCAACTCTATCTTGATTCCGAATCTCTTTCTGACATCCAAATACCTCAAAATAAATACAGTCAAATATGCTATCAAAGTAGATATTGACGCTGCATACAGTCCAATGCTTCGAATAAACATCAAATTCACAACAATATTCAAAATAGCAGCCATGATTGTCATACGCGCTATAACCGAAGTCATTTTTTCAGCCACATAGTAGGCACCAAGGACACCAGTCATCGCCGAGAAAAAAGCGCCTGCAAGCAAAATGGGAATCTGGTAATATGCTGCACCAAACTTCTCATTAACAAGGATTTTAAATACAAATGGCATTATTGCTGTCAATCCTAAAAAGGCACAACTAAAAAATTTAATTACTGTAGACTGTAACTTAGTAAATTCTTCACCAGAACTATTCTCATGCAAATGTAAAGCCACTGATTCTGTCCAAGACAAATTAAAAATATTATAAATTGTCGTGTAGATTCCAGAAAATTTATTTGCTGCTGAATATATTCCATTAGCGCTAACATTGATAAACTTCAAAATAATTGTTCTATCTGAGGCATTCAATATCCACCACGAAATAACATTCGGAACCAATGGAAGCGAATATTTCAAATAAGGTTTAATTCGGTTTTTATCAATTTTTACAAAGCGAATATAATGGTACGCTTTTGTCGCAATAGTAAGATAAACACCACTGAACATATAAGCCACAAACATGGATATAAGCATTCCATTTGCACCAAATCTGAGAATCAACACGAGCAAAACATTAAGCACAACTTGTCCACTCGCGGATATAAAACTCCCAGTGGCATATACCGCATTCATTCCAAAGCCCCTTGCTGTCTGTAGCATTAGGGCCACATAAACATTAGCCAGTAAGTTCAACAAGAGCATATATTTATATTGGGACTGGATAAACGGAGACATACACAAATAAATCAAACTAAATATTGCTGTAACCGCCACAGTCAGTGTATAAATATCTGACAAAATCTCTTTTTTGCTGTCTTCATCTTTTCTGTTTTCAAGCAAAAAACGAAATATAGATTGTTCCAATTGGCATGTCACTATTGGCAACAAGAGTTGAACATAAGTCGTTACCAGATCAACAACCCCATAATCCTCTGTTGAAAGTACTGCCGTATACAATGGTAAAAGGAAAAAGCTCACCATTTGTGTGGCAATCTTACCTACGGCAATCACCGCTGTATTTTTTGCTAATTCTCCACCGTTACTCATCTAATCCTCCAAATCTATATTGCTGCATTATCTGCCGATATAGCATCTTCTATATAATCTTCATCCTCGTAAGATCCATTAATCAAAATTAAGACGAGAATATTGTAAACCATCAAGTAATTAGGATATGTTGCCAAATTATCTGTTGCCCAGCAAATCATCGTGCAACAAAGAATGATTGCATAGTTAACTACAGCGTTAAACCCAAAGAAATCACGGATTTTTTTCATACATCTGACCATCAAATAATAAAAGAACATTAAGGCAGGGATACATCCCAAATCTATATAATACATCAATATATCATTATGAAACCCCGTTGTTGCGGACTGCTTTGCTCGAACATACTCCATCATTTTTTGATGAACAAATCCAACCCCTTTTCCTATATATGTAAGTTCTAAATAATAATAGTCTTCAAGTAATCCGATAATTTTGTCTCTTGAACTCAATTCAATATTAAGCTTCTGAGACAGGCTCGTCAATCCACCACCACCAGATACCATAATCCAAACAATACACAAGATAAATAAAGTCCACCCTATATATATAGGTGTCCGATTATTTCCTTTTAAAAATTTTACTACTAAGAAATACAGCAATACTGAAATGGTTAATGCAAACAACAGAATTCTCTTAAACCCAAGTAGACAAAATAATATTGACACGCCAAGTTTGATAGGATGTTGTTCCTTCTTCCATGTCAGCATATAATATACAATCAGTATTCCAAATATAAACGTGATTTCGTGTGCTTCTAGCGGGCGTTCTCCTACCCCTGCCAAATCAGTAAGAGCAATATACCGGAACATACCAGATATTCCATAAATACGAACAAACGCAGTAATGTAAAAAATATAATTAATACATGCAGCCCAAAATATAGGTGATACTACCCTATCCTTAAAATAATAGTACATCAGGCATGCAGTAAATGGCACAAGAATTCTTGGCTTAATCTCCGAAATAACTTTTGAAAAGGTAATCTGTTGCTCTAACACACATAAAACAAATGACCAAATCAGTAAAATGAAATATGGTACAACAAGCATATAATATGTCATTTTCTCTGTATGTGGCAATATTATTACACCATGTGTTTTTATTATAATAAACACACAAATGCAAACCATTAGGGTCAAGTAAACCCTATTCAACAGACCATAGTCTGCTGTTCCAAAATAAGTCTGAGTAAGGAAGAAACAGGAAACGAACAAAATAACTAGTGGAATGTCAGATATAAAATTAGATATTTTTTGCTTACTGATTTTCATTTTCTCCACCGTCCTTTCGCTGTATACATTTTTCAAAAATCATTCCGTTCCCAAGCAATAAATTGCTAATGCTCATTACGATTGCTCTGTTTTTTTCCATCTGTTTATCCTTCGCCTTATATTTTTCATTTTTCTAAACTCATGAAAGCAAAGCAATCTACACAAACATATTGTTTTTTTGATTTTCTTATCTGCAAACAAACGTTCTCTATCTATGCCTGCAATGGTTTTATAAGTTGTTTGAATTTTCTTATGTTCTGAACTTGTTAGATACGATTGATACTCCCCTATTCCCGTTTTATTCCCCCTCCTATAATTTTCTGCAAGCAGTTGTGTTATAGAATACTGTTTGCCGCTTTTTTCATGAGATATACTTTTAGGATTATCTCTATATCGCAATAAGACCTCTGGTATATTTCCAATTTTATATCCTGCCAGTGATGTCCTTATAAGAAAATCATAATCCTCACAAGCGTCAAAATCTCTATATCCTCCAAGTTCATCAAACACTTTTTTTCGTACCATCCATGCTGGATGAGCTGAACAACTTTCGTATTGAAGAACTTTAGTGCATATCTCATGAGTTTTTGCTCCTTTAGCTACGCGTAAAACTTTATCTTCATAAAAGACCTCATAAAAACATCCTATAAGATCATAGTTTTTGTTGTTCATATAATCAATTTGGTGAGCCAATCTTTCAGGTAAAGATATATCATCTGCATCCATCCTCGCCACATAATCACCTTTGCACTGGGATAGTGCTTTATTCAGGCTTCTTACTAAGCCTATGTTATTATTGTTTACTATGACACTAATTCTGTCGTCTGTATCAGCGTAGTCATTTAGCAAAGAAATCAGTTCTTCATATTCAGGATTATCAACAATGATGATAAACTCAAAATTCTTATAAGTCTGATTTAAAATTGAGTCTACAGACTGCTGTATCCATTCAATAGGTTCTTTATATGTGCTCATTATTACGTTGACTTTATCCATTTATCAATTTTCCTCATTTCCAATCCCACACCATTTCAGAAAGCTATCAATATTTGAAAACTGAGGTGTGGACTCCTTATAATAAGTCTTACAGAGTTCTTCAACCGATGAATCCTTCATCAAAATTTCTAACGATTCCGGTATGCTGTTGCGATCTCTAAATAACATCTGATATTCCCGCAGTACCTTTTCATCTGGTTTTTTATGAAATTTCTCATAATAGGCAATGGAGACTTTTTTTGCCGCCTCCAATTCACCTTCTTTTCTTTTTCTATAAAGTGATTCTATTGAGCAAATTTTATGCGCTGGAACTCCTGCATAAACACTATTACTGTCACAGTTTTTAGTTACAACTGCCCCTGCTCCGATAATGACATTATCTCCTATTGTTACACCTTTCAAAATTATGGCATTTCTTCCGATAAAAATATTAGAACCAAGTGTTGTCTTTTCAACGCTGCCAACTATGTCTCCCTCAACAGATGCTAAAACCGACAAACTATAATCATGCGTCAGAACAGTTGTTCCCGCTGTAATTCTGACATAATTGCCGATCTCAAGCATCCCAGGATTTTGAACATCGATATGTGTAGACCTCGGATCATAAACTGTACAACCTTCCCCTATCGTTATACCTTGTTTACGCAACCATTTGATATAAGTTTTCGAAGAACTTTTTTCCCTGTAAATAATCCTCCGTAATAATTGTTTTAACAGCATGTACTCATCTCCATTTTCGATGAATACACCTGGGTTTTTAAACATAAATTCTGGAAATAGTGTTGCACCTATATTTCTTTTGCAGGTATCCCTACAAGCCGTGCTCCCTTTTTTAAGCAACTTTTAACAACAACAGCCCCTGCGCCAATTTGAATATCATCTGCTATCGTTACATCACCGATAACAGAGGCTCCAAAGCCAATTTCAACATTATTTCCAATATGAGGAGCTTTCAGAGATTTTCCATCATTTCCAATGCAATTATTTCCATGCAGCCTACATCCACACCCCAATACAGCATCACCGTTAATAATGATTGAGCCGTGATGGTAAATGATGGTTCCCGCTCCCAGAG
>Ga0129308_1002877_pt1 | contig 13515 bp, 11 predicted proteins | sample L827metagenome_FD_94440 | JGI IMG/M metagenome (GOLD analysis project Ga0129308, IMG submission 94440) | Ring-tailed lemur group fecal microbial communities from Wisconsin, USA - L827 metagenome | ecosystem: Host-associated > Mammals > Digestive system > Large intestine > Fecal | place: USA...
AAAATTTTATATATAAATTTTTTATATATTATGAGAGAGATATGATCCAGCATTAATGATCTTGGTCGAAGAACGATATCTTTTAAAAACAAATTATAAAAAAGAGAGGGAAAAAGGGGAATGAAATATTTAACGATTACCGTACCGTGTTTTAATTCGGAAGAATATTTAGAGCGTTGTATGGATTCTTTAGTGATAGGTGGAGAAAAAGTAGAAATTATAGTTGTCGATGATGGTTCCACTGATCAGACGGGAAAGATTGCGGATAGCTATCAGAGCTGGTATCCAGATATTGTGAGAGTGGTACATAAGGGAAACGGAGGACATGGCTCTGGAGTAAATACAGGATTAAAGCTTGCGACAGGGAAGTATTTTAAGGTTGTAGATTCCGATGATTGGCTGGAAGAAAAAGCGTATATGGAGCTTTTACAGAAAATAGAACGATTATGTGAAAAAGATAATGCTCCGAATTTATTTGTATGTAACTATACATATAATCACTTAGATGAAGGGAAGGAAAAGACGATAAATTATCGAAATGTTTTTCCAGTGGATAAACTTTGTACATGGGAAGAAATTAGGGCATTTCATCCTTCTCAGTATTTAGTCATGCATGCGTTAATCTATCGCACCGATACATTGAGAAAATCGGGCGTGATTTTGCCTGAGCATACATTTTATGTGGATAATATTTTTGCTTACCGTCCTTTGCCCTATGTGGAGACTCTATATTATTTGGATATCAATCTATACCAGTACTATTTGGGAAGAGAAGATCAGTCTGTCAATGAGAAGGTATTAATCTCACGAATTGAACAGCAGATTAAGGTGACAAAGATAGTGATGGAATGTGTAGATTTGAGGGAGGTAAAGAAAAGGCATCCCAAATTAGCAAATTATATGTGCCGCAATATTTCTATTATGATGGCAATTTCCTCGATTCATTTATTATTAAGCAAGGATAAAAATGCGAGAGTAAGGCATCGTGAAATTTGGAGCGATATAAAAAAAGAAAATCCAAGATTATATTATAGATTACGATACACGAAATTAAGTGGTCTGACCAATCTACCAGGGAAATTGGGTAAGAAAGTCACAGTAGGTGGTTATCAGATTGCAAGAAAAATCTATAAATTCCAGTAGAGGGGGGATAAAATGGCTCATATTTATATTGCACTCGTAGATACGCCGGGGATTTTTGCAACAATGATTCGTAAATTTTTGAGACAGAGATATATTCATGTGGTGATTGCAGCAGATGCGAAGATGACAGAAAGCTATAGTGTGGGGAGAAGGAATCCAGCAATTCCTTTTTTTGCTGGGTTTGAAAAAGAGGATAAGAATAAAATTTTACATATCTTTCCGACAGCGGTCTATCGTATTTGCGAGCTCTCATGTACTTCACAACAAAAGCAAAGAATTATGGAAGAATTAAATGCAGATTATCGAAGGAGATTTCAAATTCACTATGCGGTACTTGCTCTGCCTTTTATTGTGATGGGAATTCCATTTTATATTAAAAATCAGTATACTTGTTCCTCTTATATTGCAAAATTACTATCGGAAAACGGAATTTCTATCTCAAAGAAGCATTTTTCACTCGTAACTCCAAAAGATTTTTATGAATCTGAAAAGTTACATATGATTTTTGAGGGAGATTTATCGGAAATAGCAGTAGAAAATAAAAAATGTATCATTAGGAGAGAATCTGCCTATGAATGAGAGGAAAAAGCGTAAGTTTATTTTTCATATTTGTATATTTATGGCCATTATGTTATTGACATTTTGGAGTGTTTTTCATAATGAAGATTTCACAAAAATAATGAATTCTGTGCATAAAATGTCAAAACCATATATAGTATTGGCTATTTTGCTAGCCATATTTTTTGTGGCGGCAGAAGGATGTATGATATGTTATTTATTAAAAGGAATCGGGGAAAAAACGTCGCTATTTCGCTGTATCTCGTACTCATTTATTGGTTTTTTCTTTTCGGGCATTACTCCATCTGCGACTGGGGGACAGCCGATGCAGCTATATTATATGAAAAAAGACGGCAATTCACTCGCCACTTCTTCTGTAGTCTTGATGACGGTTGCTGTCATCTATAAATTTGTTCTTGTCTTGATAGGAATCATGATTTTGCTGTTTTGGCGAAATCCTTTGAGGGCATATCTGAAAGGATATTATTGGCTATATTGTTTTGGTCTATTTCTCAATATTTCATTAGTGGTTATATTACTTTTTGTCATGTTTTCTCCAGAAGTAATAAAAATGATATTGTATAAAATTGAGGGAATTTTAGTAAGAATTAAAATTTTGAAAAAGTCAGATACAAGGAGAGAAAAATTAAATCATTTCTTATTTGGATACCAAGAAACAGTCGTTTTTTTAAAAACACATAAAAAGTTAATAGCAACAACAATTATTTGTACTTTTATACAAAGATTTAGCGTATTTGTGTTGACTTATGTCGTATATCGTGGTTTGGGATTATCTGGCTCTTCTATGATAGATATTATTTTAGTGCAGGCATCTATTTATATTGCGGTCGATATGTTGCCAGTTCCTGGAGCGCAAGGGATTACGGAAGCGATGTATTATGCCGTATTTGGAAAAATTTTTTTGAGAAAGTATTTGACGGCTTCTCTATGTATTACAAGGGGAATTAGTTTTTATTTGCTTATGGTGATAAGTTTGGCTATTTTATGCATTAGAGTTTTACGAAAAAATAGGATAGTCGAAGAAAATTAAGAAGGTACTTATAGTTTACAATGTTTTTTCTTATATTGAATCACTGTCTTTCCAAAAATTTTATAGTACGGTATCGGCAGTTCTTCAAATACATAATAATTAATGGCATCAGCGATAAGCACTCCGATAATCGATAATATAATCCAGAGTAAACTAAACGGAAGGCATATTACTCCATCAAAATTGAATGGAAGATTTGAGTAATCCCACATAGGATTTATATGTAAAATTTTCACTGTTTCTCCGATAAAAAATTCAAATAAGGTTGCGATAGAAGAACCGATGATGCCGTAGACAATTAAGTCAATATTCCAAGAGATTCTCTCATTAATCTGATCAATCAATAATAAAATAATACCGCCGACGATTCCCATCAAGAGATAAGAATATCCGCGAAAGCATACTTCGATAGTAATATAGGCACAAAAACCTACTAAAAATAATATAATCTGTCTTAAATATTTTATCATGTTTTTTTCCTTGTTTCTATTTCTTATTTATAATTTTTATGTTGGTTCTTATACTTTAGAACGTAAAGTTTTAGTTGCAGCTGTGAAAATTTTTAGGAACAGGGAATTTTGCTAATAGATTCTAGTGAATTCTAAAAGAAAAGGCAGTCAGAGAAGGAAAAAGAAAATAAGCTGTGTTTTGGATATTTAAAGGTACCAAAACATAGCTTATTTTTGAATGTTTATCAGTTGAGTAGATATTCGCAATCTACAACTCGATTAAATAGGCTGCTCATATAAATTTGCAAGAATATCGACACATCTGTCGATGCCAAGCTCACCACTGTTTAATGCAATATGATAATTGTGGACATCGCCCCATTTCATATCTGTATAAAACTGATAATAAGCTGTGCGTCGTTTATCTTTGTCTTTTAGACGTTTTTGAGGAGAGTTCTTGCTCTCACCGTACTGTTCTACAATACGTTTTGCTCTCGTTTCCATATCTGAGTGAATGAATACACGCAGACAGTCAGCCTTATCTCTTAGAATATAGTCCGCACATCGACCGACGATAACACAGGATTCTTTTTGAGCCAATTCGATAATGATATTTTGTTGGATGATCCATAAATCATCCTGATAAGAATGACCCAGATAATCTCTGCCAGAAAGTCCGCGTGAAAGCCAATTGCTGCCTGTGGTATACTCACTTTTTTCTGCGATAAACTCTTTTGCAAAACCGCTTTTTTCAGCAATTTTTTCAATTAGTTCAGAGTCATAGCAAGAAATACCAAGCCTTTTTGCGAGCTGTCTGCCAATTGTTCTTCCGCCACTTCCAAATTCACGGCTGATAGTAATAATTTTGTTTGCCATTTCAATTGCCTCCTCTCACTTTTTATATCTGTTGCTTGGAAGGAATATGGAATTTTGTTTTATTTCATTCCAAAAGCAAGCAGAATATAATCATAAAAAAAGCGTGAAGAGACGAGCTGGTTTTACGCTCGCCGCCACACGCTATATAATATATATAACATAATTTAGAAAAAATGTCAATATATCTTGAATTTTCAGATTTTTTTATAAATTTTTTAAATTCAGTTAATTGTGAGAATTGATAGAAATTATTTGCAAAAAGTAAAGTTGTTTTATTATTATATATATTAAGAAATCTTCAAAAGCGACGATTATTTCAGCTTTTCTATTTATTTTTTTGAACAAGCAAAGATCGGATCTTTCTTTTGTTCTATCTGGTTTCTCAAGATACAATGTAGAAGAGAAAGATTTGATGTAAAAGTATAAAGAGAGAAATTGATAATATAATCGTGAGAACGAATATCTTCTAAATTATATTATTTCATGATTACGATAAAATAGTAACCTCATTTTTTATAATCCTTGTTACCGAGACAAAGTTATACAAGAACAAGAATTTTCTGGTTATGGAAATCTATAAAAAACAATGTTTTGACTTTTTATATAGATTAAGATAAAATAGTAAAAAGCAGCAAGCACGCCAAGGCGTTCTTGAATTTTAGGAGGAAATTATGACAGGAAAGACTCATTGTTTTACAGCTGTGGCGGCAGCTGTCACAATTATGCAGCCAATCAAACCGACAACGATTTTATTTGGAGCTTCCCTTGCCTTTTTAGGCGGATTAACTCCAGATGTGGATTTGTTTCAGTCGCAGCTTGGACAAAAGATTTCTAAGTTCATTATCGGTATTTTTTCTGTGGTCATTGTTTTAAGTTTAATAAAACAACATTTTGATTTTGATATATTTGCTTATTTTTCCTTGGAAGAACTTCTTAACTCCATTTCCCAGGGAATCGTGCTTTTTCTTTTGCTCTGTTCTGTAGGATTAAATACAAAGCATAGAAGTTTCACACATTCTATCTTGGGAGGAATTTTGTTTACATTTTGTATGTATCTAGCTTTTCCACGCTATTATATGTATTTTTTTATCGGTTTTGCTTCTCACATAATTCTTGATTTTTTCAATAAAAAAGGATTACAGCTTTTCTTTCCCCTGGAAGAAAGAGTCTGTATTCCCCTGTGTAAGGCGACAAATACTCATGTTAATAGAGCACTTGTCGCGGGTTCTATTTTATTAGTTATATTATATTTATTTCGGCTAGTTTTTAAATTTTGATATGTTACTGCGTTATCAGTTTAGGTAAGCTGATAATGCAGTTTTAATTCTCGTATGAAGCATATATCGAGACAGTAGTCCTGATTTTTGTGATATTGATTCGAGTGATTTATCAGAGGTATCTGCAAAAATCTAGGCTTCATAAATTATTCTATTTAAATTTTTCTTTTTATAATTTTTTTCCATATTTTTTCGACTTTTATTTTGACTTGCTTCTTTCAAAGTTTTTCTTTTTTCCAAAAAATGGTAAAATTATTATATAAATAATTAAAATCAAACCGCTTAATCTAATAATAATTTGATTATAAATTTCAATTTTTGTATAAATATTGGGGAATATTTATTTATATATCTGTCGAGGTGCTTTTGTCCAAAGTATTGACATAATTATATATTATAATTATACTTAAAAATGAGTTGCGCTAAAATATGTCTATTTTTGGAGGTGGATAGTTGAATTATATTATAAAATTGAAAGAGAAACTAAAGGAAAAATTAAAAGAAGCGTTAAATGCAGTTCTTCCTATTATTGGAATTGTATTATTACTTAGCTTTACTATTGCACCTATTTCGTCCAGTATTTTACTTTGTTTTTTGTTAGGTGCTGTCTTATTAATTACTGGGATGATGTTCTTTACTCTGGGAGCAGAAATGGCCATGACTCCTATGGGAGAGCGTGTAGGTACTTGTATGACTCGCACGCGTAAACTGTGGATTATGGTTCTATTGGCTTTTCTACTTGGTTTTATTATTACTATATCTGAACCTGATTTGCAGGTACTGGCAAACCAGATTCCCTCTATCCCAAACATGGTTTTGATCTTGGTTGTTGCCTGTGGCGTAGGCGTTTTTCTCGTTATATCTTTGATGCGTATGTTGTTTTGTATTCCATTTCCACCTATATTGCTTTTTTTGTATGTCTTAATTTTTATCTTAGCTTGGTTTGTGCCAGACAGTTTTCAGAGCATTGCTTTTGATGCTGGCGGTGTAACGACAGGTCCTATGACTGTTCCGTTTATTATGGCATTGGGTGTCGGTGTTGCTTCCATCCGAAGTGACCGTCGCGCAGCGGATGATAGCTTTGGTCTAGTTGCTCTATGTTCTGTTGGACCGATTTTAGCTGTTTTGATACTGGGTATGATTTTTCATCCCCAGGGAAGTGATTATACAGCTCCTATTATTCCTGAAATTAATGATTCCGTGGAATTATGGCAATTATTTCATGTGGGTTTTCCGACCTACATAAAAGAAATTGCGGTTTCTTTGCTGCCTATTATACTGTTTTTTGCTGTGTTTCAAATTGTGGTGTTAAAATTATCTCAAAAAAGGCTCCTAAAAATTGTAGTTGGTCTAGTTTATACTTATATAGGACTAGTATTATTTTTGACAGGAGTCAACGTGGGATTTATGCCTGCAGGAAATTATTTGGGACGAGTGATGGCGCAGTCTTCGCATCCTTGGTTTATTGTTCCGATTGCTATGCTTATGGGATTTTTTATCGTCAGGGCAGAGCCAGCTGTATATGTGCTCAATAAACAGGTGGAAGAAATGACGAACGGTGCTATTTCTGAAAAGACGATGGGAATGAGTCTTTCGTTAGGGGTGGCTTGTTCTCTTGGAATTGCAATGATTCGAGTGTTAACTGGGATTCCTATTATGTGGTTTTTAATTCCTGGCTATGCCATTGCCCTGCTTATTTCTTTTTTCGTTCCCCCAATATATACTGCCATCGCTTTTGACTCTGGTGGTGTGGCTTCTGGTCCTATGACTGCCGCTTTTTTACTTCCACTTGCACAGGGAGCTTGTATGGCGTTGGGCGGTGACATTGTTAAAGATGCGTTTGGTGTGGTGGCCATGGTAGCGATGACACCGTTGATTACAATTCAGATTTTAGGACTGATTTCTCGTTTTGGCATAAAGAAAAAAGCGGTATTCCAAACTTCGGATACTGTGTCCGAGTTTGAACAGTTAGAAGAAGATACGATTATTGAATTATAAAGTGGTAGTCAAATTTATGTGAAAAATATAGCAAAAGGTTATATAGAAAGAAGAAAAGATGAAAGAAAAATTGAAGAAAGGAAAATTGCAAACACATTATCTTTCTTCCTTTGTGTTTGCGCTTTAAATGAACAAGGAAATTTGGGCATTTGAGGTTTGGTGAAATTATGAGTGAATTATTTATGATGGTTTCCATTCTCGATCGACATAAGGCTAAAAAATTTTTAAATTTTTATCAGAAATCTGGTGTCTGGGTTAATTTCAGTACGGTATCTCGGGGAACTGCCACTAGTGATGTGCTAGATTATTTTGGTCTGGAATCCATAGAGAAAATATTGATTACATCTTTCGTTACGAGGGATATGTGGAAAAAACTGCGAAGAGGTCTCTGGGAGAAGATGAAAATCGATGTTCCTGGAACTGGAATTGCATTTATCATACCTTTGTCCAGTATCGGAGGAAAAAGGCAACTTCAGTTTTTAACGCAAAATCAAGATTTTGTAAAAGGGGAGGAAAGTGAATTGAAGGATACAAAATATGAATTACTTATTGTGATTGCCAATCAGGGATATACAAATATGGTCATGAAGGCTGCCAGAAGGGAGAATGCTGGAGGTGGTACTGTAATCCATGCCAAGGGCACTGGTATGGAAGGGGCAGAGCAGTTTCTGGGAGTGTCTTTGGCTTCAGAAAAGGAAATGATTCTTATCGTGGTAAAACGAGAAGATAAAAATAATATTATGCGAGCTATTATGGAGGATGCTGGTATGAATAGTAAGGCGAAATCAATTGTTTTTTCTCTTCCTGTTACTAGTACTGCAGGAATGCGGTTGACAGAGCCACCAGAAGATTCTGAATAATTGATTTATGAGTCAAGTTAAAATTTAAAGCAAAGAGCTTTACGCTCTTATGAGTAAATTAGAAGTATTATATTTTTAAATGAATAAAATGGAGCTATTTTAGGAAGAGGATTTCTTTATGCAATAGCTCTATTTTTGTATTAAAAATTTATATAAAGTAGATGGAAACATTTGTGATTTTAATTGTAGGTGGTTTAAATTAGATCAATAATATATATGGCAATATGGAATATAGTTTGTTAAAATATTAAAAAACTTAAAGGAATAGGAGATAATGAGTGTATGTGACCACCCGAAATAAAAGAATCAACAAAAGAAGAAAGGAGAAATTATATTCGTCAAAGATTTCGATGTAAGTCAGATTGGGAATCTTGTGGTATATGTCGAGTATTTTGAGGAAAGGCTCCAGAGCTTGTATATCAAGACTATATTAGCTGAGAACGAAGTTTTTTAGACATATCTGCAAAATATAGATAAGAAAATAGGAAAGGTGAGCGAGATGGAAGAAAAATTAAAGTATATGAATGATATAGATTTTATGCGTATGGGACAGGCGATTGCACATGAACAATGGCAGGTGGCGTTTATGACGCTGCGCCGCTTAGAGCAAAGAGCGAGGGAGATAGAATTTCATGATTTTGGACAGCAATTTGTTGGACTTCGATATGCCATTCAAAGAGAAGATATAGAACAGGCAAAACAGGTATTGACTTTAATTACAAATAAAAGGGCTAGAATAATCAATGAAGCAAGTAAGTAAGATTATAAATGAAGTAATGCCACAAGGCGCTTACAGAAGGCACGTGACTTTAGTCGTGTGAGGCTTCACTGTGGAGTACGGGAGTATAGAAATTTGGAGGATTCAGTGATGAAAAAGGTAGTTATTTTTGGAGGAGGAAGTGGATTATCTCAGCTGTTGAAGGGAATGGTTCAGTTCCCGTGGGAAGTGACGGCAGTAGTTAGCGTATCGGATAATGGAAAAAGTACAGGTCAATTGAGAAAAGAGTTTGATATTCCAGCAGTTGGAGATATCACGAAAGTATTGATGGCGATGTCTGGAAAATCAGAGATAGTAAAACAATTATTTATGTATCGTTTTGATGAGGAGAGCAGCATTGGAGGACATTCTATTAAAAATCTCATTATGACGGCGCTATTAGAGATGCAAGGGGATTTTGCTCACTCTCTTCCGATATTGGGGGATTTGCTTGATATTAGAGGAAAGATTTATCCAGTGACAGAAGATAATGTAGATTTGATTGGTATTACGAGAGAGAATGAGGAAATTGTCGGGGAGGCAGAAATTACGCAAGCTAGAAGTATGATTAAGGATTTGAAATATAATAAGCCTGTTCAGGTGACAGCGAAGGTTTTGGAGGAGTTAGAAAATGCAGATTTAATCGTGTTCAGTTCTGGTTCTCTCATTACAAGTATTATGCCGCATATTATTATTCCGGAAATTCAGGAGACTGTGAGAAATTCAAAAGCGAAAAAAATGTATATATGTAATATGATTACCCAGCCAGGTGAGACAGATGAGTTTGCAGTGAGTCATCATATTGATGCGCTAGAAAAATTTCTCGGATCGGGTACTTTAGATATAGTGATTGCAAATAATGCAAAGTTGCCCCATGATATGTCGATGCTTGCCAAGTCAGAGGGAAAAAATCAGGTACGAATTGACAAAGAGGAACTAGATGAGAGAGAAATAAAACTGATTGAGGATAAGATCTGTGTGGTGGAAGATGGATATATTCGTCACGACGCGTTGAAAACGGCATATTTAATGTTTTCTTGTTTGATGGATGAGGTGAATGGCTGAGTTAGTTGTATAAAAAGTATATATTAAGGCATCCATAGTGACTTACCCCACTTCTCTATCGGGTAGCAGGCAAATAGGTTTTTTCTGAACTCTCATTTATGCATTGGCAAAACATTATACTAATGATAAAAATATTTAATAACAGTAAACGATAAAAATACATATAAAATTATACTACAATAACAAAAACTGTTGACAAATAACAAAAGTTAGCTTATACTAACTGAAAATGATATTAATTATCGATAAGTATGATTTTATGTAAAAAGGGAGAAAGAAAAAATATGACACTAAAAGATTTGCCAGTAGGCGGTAGTGCCACCGTTCTCTCAGTAGGTGGAGAGGGAGCCTTGAGACAACATTTTCTGGATATGGGAATTATTCCAAAAGCAAATATAACTTTAATTAAGTATGCTCCGATGGGAGATCCGATGGAGCTTCGTGTACATAGTTATGAGCTCACACTTCGACTTGCTGATGCACAGAAAATTGAGATAGAACAAATAGAAAGTGCACAATTAAAGAAAAAGAAAAGAAAAAAGACAGAGGAAGAGAAAGAGTATTATTGTCAGCCTGCCGAAACTGCAGTTTCAGACGATGAAGTATTAACTTATGCCTTAGCTGGGAATCAAAATTGTGGAAAGACGACATTATTTAATCAGCTCACAGGTTCCAATCAGCATGTCGGCAATTTTCCAGGTGTTACAGTAGATAGAAAAGATGGAAAGATTAAGGGGCATAGCAATACAGTTGTCACAGACTTACCTGGAATTTATTCTATGTCGCCATATTCGAGTGAGGAAATTGTCACAAGAAACTTTGTCTTAAATGAACATCCAAAAGGAATTATTAATATTGTGGATGCGACAAATATCGAGAGAAATATGTATTTGACGATGCAGTTGATTGAGCTTGGGATTCCGATGGTATTGGCTCTTAATATGATGGATGAGGTAAGGGCAAACGGTGGAACTGTCATAGTTGAGAAGATGGAACAGATTTTAGGTATTCCAGTTGTTCCGATTTCCGCCTCTAAAAACGATGGAATCGATGAGCTTGTGGAGAAGTTAATTTATGTGGCAAAGTATCAAGCGAAGCCTGGAAGAGAAGATTTCTGTGGCAATGATAAAAATGGAGAGGACGTTAGGAGTTGTATCAATAAAATTATAGAGATTATAAAAGAAGATGCTAAGAAGAGTCAGATTCCTGTTCGGTTTGCAGCGAGTAAGCTCGCAGAGGGAGATACCTTAATTTTAGATAGACTTGCCTTAAGTAAGACTCAGGAAAAGGAAATTGAGGAAGCCATCTGTCAGATGGAGAGAGAGCGTGGTTTAGACCGTGCTGCTGCCATCGCTGATATGAGATTTGAATTTGTCGAAAAACTTTGTGATGCAACCTTTGTAAAACCTAAGGTGAGTAAGGAGCATATAAGAAGCGCCCATATCGACAAGATTTTGACAGGAAAATTTACAGCGATTCCAACCTTTATTTTGATTATGACGGCAATTTTTTATTTGACTTTCAATGTAGTCGGGGCATTTTTGCAAGATATTTTGGCAACCTTGATTGAATATATAAAAGTTGGAGTGGATAGTCTGCTTGTAAGCATGAAAGTAAACGAGGCGCTTCATTCTCTTATTATGGATGGTATTTTTGAGGGAGTTGGAAGCGTGTTAAGTTTTCTTCCAATTATTGTGACTTTATTTTTCTTCTTATCTCTGCTCGAAGACAGTGGATATATGGCGAGAATTGCCTTCGTAATGGATAAACTACTTCGAAAGATTGGACTTTCGGGTAAAAGCATTGTTCCGATGCTGATTGGATTTGGATGTAGCGTTCCTGGAATTATGGCGAGTAGAACACTTCCATCTGAGAGAGATAGAAAGATGACAATTTTACTCACACCGTTTATGAGCTGCTCTGCGAAACTTCCAATTTATGCATTTTTTATCGCAGCATTTTTTCCAAAAAACGGTGGTCTTGTGATGGTTGGGCTTTATTTCACAGGAATCATTGTCGGAATTATGATAGCGTGCATCCTTAAAGCTACTGTCTTTAAAGGACATGCACAGGCTTTTGTGATGGAACTTCCAAACTACCGTATGCCAGGAGCAAAAAATGTACTTCATCTTCTCTGGGAGAAGGCGAGAGATTTCATTCAGAAGGCATTTACCGTTATTTTTATTGCCACAATAGTAATCTGGTTTTTAGAAAATTTTGATATGCATTTTCATATGGTAACAGATTCTCAAAATAGTATTTTGGCAGTTTTAGCGGGATATATTGCTCCAATTTTTAAACCACTTGGATTTGGTAACTGGCAAGTTTGTGTGGCGTTAATCACTGGATTTATGGCAAAGGAAAGTGTTGTATCTACCTTGACTGTGTTATTTGGAACAACAGCCGCTCTCACAAATATGCTCACACCGCTTGCAGCGATGTCGCTCTTAGTTTTTTGCCTGCTTTATACACCTTGTGCGGCAGCAATTGCGACAGTAAAGAGAGAGCTTGGTGGAAAAATGGCGTTTATTATAGCCGTTATGCAGTGTGTAATTGCCTGGGTTGTGACATTTATTGTACATACAGGAGGATTATTAATCGGTCTTGCCTAAAATTCTTAAATATTTCTGTCCATTTCGTGAGTTTTCTGTGAACATATTTTGCTTGCATTGACAAAAAGAGAAAAATGCTTTATCATAATTACAGATAGTTCACTAGCGAACTATTATGTTTCGCTATGAAGTTGATTATCTAATAATATGAAATTAATTGGAGGTACTGTTTATGAGCAATTTAAGCGAATACACAAAAAAACAGATAAAGCTATGCGAGAAAAACGATGCGATAGAAAAAGAACTTTATGTGGATTTGGGTGTAAAGAGAGGATTAAGAGATGAAAATGGAAAAGGTGTATTGACAGGACTTACCAATATTTCTAGTATTCGTGCTTTTAAGACGGTTGACGGAAAAGAAGTTCCTGCTGATGGAGAGCTCTTGTACCGAGGATATGATGTAAAAGAGCTAGTAAAGGGAGGAATTGGCAAGAGATATATTTTTGAGGAGGGTGCTTATTTGCTCTTGTTTGGAGAATTGCCAAATGAGCAGCAGCTAAAGGAATTTAGTAGGATGATAAACTCCAGTATGACATTTCCAAAGAGTTTTGTGCGTGATGTTATTATGAAGGCACCTGAGATTGATATTATGAATACTATGACGAGATGTATTTTAACACTTGCCTTTTACGATGAGGAGAAGGAAAATCTTGAATTTAGCAATGTTTTAAGACAGAGCATACAGTTAATTGCCACTTTCCCGATGATGGCAGTTTACGGATATCACGCTTATAATTATCGTGACAATGGAGGAAGTGTATATATTCATAATCCAGATGAGAATTTATCGATTGCAGAGAATATTCTTCGAATGCTTCGAGGAGATATGCAATTTACAGAGCTTGAGGCCAGAGTACTAGATATTGCTT
>Ga0129308_1002878_pt1 | contig 13514 bp, 17 predicted proteins | sample L827metagenome_FD_94440 | JGI IMG/M metagenome (GOLD analysis project Ga0129308, IMG submission 94440) | Ring-tailed lemur group fecal microbial communities from Wisconsin, USA - L827 metagenome | ecosystem: Host-associated > Mammals > Digestive system > Large intestine > Fecal | place: USA...
CCCGTCGGCCACCTCTCCAATTTCGTCGACCTGGCGCACGCCCAGCGCCGCGAAGTGGTTCACCACATGACGGTTGTGAATAATCGGGCCCAGCGTCACAGCGCGCTTCCCATCCCGGACCGCCTGCTCCACCAGCTCGACCGCACGGTTGACGCCGAAGCAGAAGCCCGCTGTCTTTGCCACAATCACCTGCTGCATGCCGTCTCCCCCATCTCATAAATCCGGTCCATCAGCTCGGCGGCGAGGACCTTCATCTCTTCCCGGCTGCGGGTCTCTCCCGACGGGATCGGATCGTAGGGCTTCCCGATCACGGCCTGAATCGGACAAAACAGCTTTTTCTCCCTTGTCAGATACATGGGCAGAATTGGAACGCCGCATTCACTGGAGAGCTGGATCGCGCCGCACTTGGCCTTGACCTCTTTTCCCGGCTTTACGCGGGTCCCCTCCGGAAAGATCATCATCTGATCGCCGCCGCGAATATCTGCCCGGGCTTTTTCCATGGCGGACGTGTCATGGTGGCCGCGGTCCACAAAGATGACGCCAAACGCGCGCATCAGAACATTGACCACCGGCATTCTGGAAAACTCCACCTTGGCCAGATAGCGGAACACCTTTTTGGGCCGTACCGCAAAGATGACCCAAAACGGATCGGAAGCGCTGCTGTGGTTGCAGCAGAGTATGTAGGGGCCATCCGGGATGTTCTCCCTGCCGCCGACGTGAAAAACAGGATGCCCCAGGAAGAAAAAGAGGCGGCAGAACGGATAAATGAGATAATAGACTACCGTTCGAACAAAATTCATACAGACAGCTTCCTCCGGATGACAGACAGGATTTGTTCAATGCTCTCCTCAATACTGTAATCCGAGGTATCCACTCGCACCGCATCCGGCGCGCAGCGCAGCGGCGCCGCGGCCCGGGTAGAATCCCGCTCGTCCCGCTTCTCAAGCTCCTCCAGGACCTGGGCAAACGTCAGCTTCTCGCCCTTGGCCTGCAGCTCCGCCAGACGGCGCTTTGCGCGGACCTTCGGGCTCGCTGTCAGAAAAATCTTCACGTCGGCATCCGGCAGCACCACCGTACCGATGTCGCGGCCGTCCATCACGATGTTGTTTTTCTTTGCCATGTCCCGCTGCAGGTCCAGCAGCACCGCACGGACAACCGGATGTACCGACACCTGAGACGCTCCCTTTGAAATCTCCGGCGTCCGGATCTCATCCGTCACATCAGCCCCATTGAGAATCATGCGCTGCTTGCCGTCCGCCGTAAACAGGATCTCGATGTTGACGTCGTCGATCAAACGCCCGACGCCGTCCCCGTCCTTTGGGCTGATTCCCATCAGGATCATGTGATATGCCACCGTGCGGTAAATCGCGCCGGTGTCCAGATAGACACAGCCAAGTCTCGCCGCCACGGCCTTCGCCATGGTGCTCTTGCCCGCACCGGAGGGACCGTCAATCGCAATCGAATAGTAGCTCATTTCACAAAACCTCAATTCTTCAAATCTGACAACGCGGCGGCCCGGGCTGCCGCATAGGCGGTTGACCAGGCAATCTGCAAATTAAAGCCGCCTGTATAGGCGTCCACATCGATCAGCTCGCCGGCGAAGTAGAGCCCCCGCACCAGCTTCGACTCCATGGTCTTCGGGTCGATCTCCGAGACCTTGACGCCGCCTGCCGTAACAATCGCCTCATCCACCGGCCGCGGGCCGTAAATCAAAATGGTAAACTGCTTGATCTGATGCAGCAGCGCGCGCCGCTGCTGTTTGGTCACGGAATTGACCTTCGTCCGGCCGTCGATATCCGCCCGCTCCAGAATCACCGGAATCATGCTGCGGGGAAGCAGCGCTCCGAGGGTATTCTCCAGGTCGCGGTTCTGATTTTCCTCAAAGTCCCGCAAAATCCGCGCGTCCAGCTTCTGCTCGTCCAGCGCCGGCTTCAGATCGATCTCGATGCTGTAGGTCTCGCCCTTCTTCCGGTGGGCGCTGGCCGACAGAATGACCGGCCCGGACAGGCCAAAATGGGTGAACAGCAGTTCTCCGAAATCCTCATAGACCGGCTTTCCCTTCTGGTTCCGCATCCGGATCCGCACGTTCCTTAGAGACAGCCCCTGCATTCTGGCGCACCAGCCGCCGTTCTCCACCAATGGCACCAGAGAGCCCATCGGTTCGACAATCGTGTGTCCCAGCCGCCGAACCAGTTCATAGCCGGACCCGTCGGAGCCGGTCTGCGGATAGGAGCATCCGCCGGTACAGAGGATCACGCGCTCCGCATTTCGCACGCCGCGCTCTGTCCGGACGCCCGTGATTTTCCCATCTTCAGCAACCAGCTCCAGCGCCGTCGCCTGCTCGATGCAGACGCCATGCCGTTTCATCCGGTCCCGCAGCGCGTCGATCACGCTGGCAGAGCGGTCGCTTTCCGGAAAGACCCGGTTGCCCCGCTCCGTTTTCAGCGGACATCCCTGCCGCTCCAGCAGCTCCATCATTGCCGAGGGCGGGAAGCCGCAGACTGCGCTGTAGAGGAACCGCGCGTTGCGCGGCACATTCTGCAAGACCTCCTCCGGGCCGCAGTGGTTGGTGACATTACAGCGGCCCTTCCCTGTAATATAGAGTTTTTTGCCCAGCCGCTCATTTTTCTCGATCAGCAGGACCTGCTTTCCAAGCTCTGCGGCGGTTCCGGCGGCAAACATGCCGGCTGCGCCGCCGCCCACAACAATCACATCAGTTTTCAATCTTTTCGTAGACCTCGTATTCGTCCCAGATCCGCTCCAGATTGGAGAAGGTCTCGGCCAGTTCTTTTTCCCGCCGCTGCCCAATGGCGACAATCAGCGCATTGACCAGGCTCAACGGCGCCACCAGGGAATCCACCAGAGAGACCATATCCATCTTGGCGAGCAGCAGATGGTCTGCATAGACCGCCACCGGAGAGCGGCGGCTGTCCGTTATAGCGACGATTTTGGCGCCGGCCTCCCGGCAGGCCTTTGTCGCCTGCACAGCGCTACGCGAATAGCGCGGATAGCTGATGACAATCACCACGTCCTCCTTCTCCACCCGCGCGAACTGCTCAAATACCTCGCTGGGCGAGGAGGTGTTGACCATACGGACATTGTCAAAGATATAGTTGAAATAGAAATGCAGGAAAAATGCAATCGTAGCGGAAGACCGAACGCCCAGTATGTAGATTTTACGGGCATTGAGAATTGTATCCACCGTCTCATCAAAGGTACGACGGTCGATCGATTCCATCGTGGCTCGAATTTTGTCGATATCCTGCTGCAAGACCGTGGTGAGCACATCCTGATTTCCAAACCGGTCGTTTGCAACCTCAATCCGCTGTACCGAGGTCAGCTTGTTCAAGACCATTTCCTGCAGGGCCTTCTGCATGGCGGGATACCCCTCATAGCCGAGCTCCACCGCAAAGCGAACCACCGTGGACTCGCTGACGCCGACCGTCTTTCCCATTTTGCTGGCCGTCATAAACGCCGCTTTGTCATAAAACTCCAGGATGTAGATGGCAATCAGCTTCTGTCCCTTGGAAAACTCACCCATTCGGCTTTGAATCGCCGCCAAAATATCTGCCTGTACGGTACCCATTCCCGTCCCTCCTTTTCAGGATTTTCCTGAGAATTATTGTACGCATTTTGTCCTTCATTTGCAAGAACCAGAGACTGGAAATTGCAAAATTATCGCAGCTTTAACGCCGTCACCTCATCCGCCGTCAGGTCTCTCCAGGCGCCGGCAGGCAGATTCCCAAGCCGGAGCGGCCCCTCCGCGATACGGCGCAGACGTGTCACCGTCAAACCCGCTGCTTCGCACATCCGGCGAATCTGCCGGTTTCTCCCCTCATGGATGACAATCTCAAAGGTTGCCACGCCGCCCCTGGCTGAGAGAAGCCGCACCTTTGGCGGCGCAATTGGGCTTCCGTCCAGAACAATCGATCTTCGCAGCAGCGCCTCCGCGCCTTCCTGATAGCCGGATACATAGGTGATGTAGGTCTTTGGGATTTCGGCCCGGGGATGCATCAGCCGGTTTGCAAGCTCGCCGTCGTTTGTCAGCAGAAGCAGGCCCTCCGAATTCAGATCCAGCCGGCCCACCGGATAGACGCGCGCCCCGCAGTCCGCCACCAGCTCCGCCACCGTCCGCCGTCCCTGCTCATCGGAGAGGGTCGTCACAAAGCCGCGGGGCTTATTCAGCAGCAGATAGCGTTTCAGGGGTTCCTTCGGCAAAGGAACCCCATCAACCTCAATGACATCCTCACGGCGGTCCGCGGTATCGCCAAGCCGGGCCGTGTTTCCGTTGACACGGACGCGCCCTGCCCGGATCAGCGCTTCCGCTTTTCTCCGGGATGCGACGCCGGCCGCCGACAGGAGCTTTTGTATTCTCTCCTCCAATGTTATCCTCCAAATATCCGTTTGAGCAGATTCCGGTGTTCCTCCATCTGCTCCACGCTGTCCTCATAATACAGCGGAACCGACCCCACCACAGCGTCCCCGATCTGCACCGTCGCCATGCCGGCCTCCTGCCCCGCTTCCACCGGCGCATAGACAAACTCCGGCAGCCGGAGCTTGATCGAATACGTCTCCGCAGCAGCCATTGGGAACCAGAAGTCCTCCCCGGCTGCGACGCCGACCGACTCTGCCGTACCGCCGACAACCGGAACCGCATCGACGTGGGCGTCCTTCTCCACAAGCAGCGCCCGTTGATAACAGGCAAAGCCATAGTCCAGGAGGGCGGTATGATCGTTCCAATCGTCCGGCGCATTGATCGTCACTGCTACCAGGCGTCTTCCGTCCCGCTCCGCGGCGCTGACCAGGATGCGGCCCGCCGCCTTGGTAAAGCCGGTCTTGACGCCGATCGCGCCGTCGTAGCGGAACAACAGCTTATTGTGATTTCGCAGGCTGCGGTTGCCGATGGTCACCGTTTTGCAGGATACCGTCCGCAGGAAGTCCTCATTTTCCAGCGCATAGGCGGAGAGCCGCGCCAGATCCAGCGCCGTCGAGTAATTTCCGTCGTGGTCCAGCCCATTGGGGTTCGCATAGCTGGTGTTCTCAAGTCCCAGATGGCGCGCCTTTTCATTCATCAGAGTTACAAAATCCGCCTCTGTCCCCGCGCAATAGATGGCAAGCGCCACAGCCGCATCGTTGCCGGAGTGGAGCATCAAGCCATAGAGCAGATCCTGCACAGACAGGACCTCTCCCTCCTGCAAATACAGCGAGGAGCCTTCAATTCCGACGGCCTCCTTCGGAATCTTCACGCGCCCGGCCAAATTACATCGCTCGCAGACCAGCAGCGCCGTCATAATCTTGGTCGTGCTGGCAATCAGCGACCGTTCCTCTGCGTTTTTCTCATAGAGCACCCGTCCGGAGGCCGCATCCAGCAGCACCGCCTTCTCTGCCGACAGCGGCGGCGCGGCCAGAATCTGGCAGGACAGCAAAAGGGCGGCAGCAACAGTCGCCGCTGCCGCCCGAATCATACGTTTTTTCATTCCAATCACCGCAGGTAGTATATCCTGCCGGCTTTTGGAGTATGCATTATGCCTCGGAACCGGTTTTCTCGTTGATAAATGCCATGATCTTGTCGGCAAACTCAGGTACCTTCTCGATCAGGCGGTCCACCGTGGTGCTGGCAGGCTCCGCCACCGGGATCATCCGGGTTACGCCGTCCTTGATGACCAGGAACGAAACCGGTGTCAGCGTAACGCTGGCGCCTGCGCCGCCGCCGAAGGGATTCTCGCCTCTCTGCGACTTCGTTGTAAAATCGGTGCCGCCGCCGGCAATGCCGTAGCTGACCCTTGTAATGGGAATGACCGTTGTGCCGTCCGCCGTCACAATCGGGTCGCCCACCACCGTGTTGGTGTCCACCAAAGTTTGCAGTTTTTCCATTGTTGTGCCGATCATATCAGGTAGAGGATGATTCATGCTGCTGCACCGCCTTTTCTTTATTTTTCCGCAATATCTTCAATGCTTTTATGCCATAACCGATCAGGTAAATCATAACGCGGCCGAGCGTCAGCGTGACGCAGGCATCCGCCGTAATCCGCGTCTCTCTGCAGGAATAGTCGAGTACCGGCTGGACATCATATTTTTTGATCCGGAAGGTTTTGGTCAGGAGCGCCATACCCGTACCGCATATCCCCCATGCAATGCCATAGTTCATCGCCGCCTTCCCGGCGTCCTCGCCGCCATAGGTCACCCGCAGGCAGAGCCTGCGCACCGTGAAAACTGTGCAAAGATCACCGACGGCGTGAATTCCCAGCTTGATGAGCGGCAGGAACTCCTGCAGCTTCGCCCCGAGCGGTTTTGCCTTCTGGGCCGGTTTTTCTCTCGTTTTCAGCCGCTTCAGCGTCTTTTTTTTCTGCTTCTCCGCCTTTTTCGCGGCCTTTTTTTCCTGCTTTCGCCGTTTTTCCTCGGCGGCCAGCTCCGGGTCCTTTGGCTTCCGCGGCTTTCCCGGCACAACCGGAACCTGAATCAGGCCAAGGACAGCCCGGACCACAATTCCGTTTTCATCATAGATGACACGGGCGCCAATGGGCAGGATATTGAGAAGGATCAGGATTGCCAGGATCACCAAAAAAACGGTCATGTCGTCTCCTCCTGCGTTGGGTTTCCCTGCTTCTCCACGGCTTCGGCGGCAAGCTGCTCCGCCTTGCCAAACTGCATCCGCCCGATCTCCGGCAGCTCTGAGAGAGAGCTGAGCCCGAAGGTCCGGAGGAAGTCCGGCGTCGTCTGATATTGGATGGGGCGGCCTGGTACATTCAGGCGGCCGCACTCCTCAATCAGCTTCTTGGTGACCAGGGCGCTGATGGTGTAGGAGCTGTCAACGCCGCGAATCTGCTCCACATACGCCTTGGTCGCCGGCTGATAATAGGCAATAATCGTCAGCGTCTCGAGCTGAGAGGCCGAGAGCTTCGGCGGCTTGCGCGTCTCCAGCGCCGTGGTCACATAGCCGACCATCTCGGCGGATGAACACATCTGGTAATTGTTCTCCAGCCGCAGCACACGGATTCCCCGCCGCTCAAAGGCCAGCCGGTCCATGAGCTGCCGCGCGGCCTCGTGGACCTCGCTCTCCTCGCATTGGGCCGCTGCCGCAATGCGCTGCGCCGCCACCGGTTCCCCCGCGGCAAACAGCACCGCCTCGATCACGCGCTCCAGTTCTTCCCGTTCCATCATGGATCCTCCCCCGGCATTTCAAGAAAGGTCACTGTCTGTTCTCCTCCCGGCTGCTCCTCCAGCGCGACCGATTTCTGCCGGCACAGCTCCAGCAGCGCCAAAAACGTCGCCACGACCTCAGAGCGGCTGCGGCTTCCGGCGAACAACTGGCGCAGCTTCGTCACGCCGCCGATCAGCAGCCTCCGCAAAATTTCCGCCGCCTTTTTTGTCACCGGGTAGGGCTCCCGGCCCACAATCCCCTCAAAGCTGGACTTCGGCGGCGGCAGCATCCGCTCCGTCCGCTCCGCCAAAAGCTGCATCGCCTGGACCAGGTCCTGGGGATCATGCTGATAGCGGTAGGTTTTGTCCCGCTGTACCGGCTCCGGGCCCTTGGTCAGGCAGCAACTGCCCGTCCCGTTCCGTGCCTCCAAAAACGACACTGCCGTCTGCACCTGATCCATGGCCTCCCTGCGCTGCCGCTCCTCCAGTGAGCGAATCAGCAGCTCCATCTCCGAGAGAGCCTCCTCCCGGTCGGACAAAGACAGCAGCATTTTGGTCTTGATGACCATCAGGTGGGACGCCATCGCGATAAACTCGCTGGCAATCTCCATATCCATCCGCTTCATCTCGTCCAAATAGGCGAGATACTGTTCCAGAATGGATGTAATGGAAATATCCTGAATTTCGATTTTGTTTTTACTGAGCAGCAGCAGGATGACATCCAGCGGACCGTCGAAATCCTCCAACGTCTCCGCTTTGGCATGCACCACGCCGTCCAAATGGTATCGCGGTTCTTCCATATTGTCTCCTCAAGAGAAGAGTTTTAACAGTCCGTAAAACGGAAAAGAGGAAATTGCCTGAAGTCCCGACAGCAGTCCGCCGCGCAGCTCCGTCAGCGGCCCGTCGATCACGCCTGTCATCAGCACAATCACCAGCAGAATCATGCCGTAGCGCTCATAGCGCATCAGCTTCAGATAGGCGCTCTGCGGCAAAACGGCATAGAGCACCTTGGAGCCGTCCAGCGGCGGGATGGGAATCAAATTGAATACCGCCAAGCCGGCGCTGATGACGGCGATATACACCGTCAGCGTAATCAAATAGTCCAGCGCCGCTCCGCCTCCGTTTCTCCAATAGAAAAACAGCAGAACGCTCCGGATGAGCAGGGCAACAAAGGCCAGCAGCACATTGGACACAGGCCCCGCCAGGGCCGTCAGCGCCATATCCCGCTTGGGATGGCGGAAATAGCGCATATCCACCGGCACCGGCTTGGCCCAGCCGAACTTTACGATGGCCAGCATCACAAGTCCGACCCAGTCGATATGCCGCAGAGGATTGAGCGTCAGCCGCCCGGCCCGTTTGGCCGTCGGGTCGCCCAGCCAATAGGCGACAAGGCCATGACAGGTCTCGTGAACCGTGATCGACAGCACTGCCGCGATTACCACGATTGCGCCGTCAATCAGCGTTCCAAACTGTAGCTGTTTTACCCAAGCAATGAAATGATCCACCGGCGTCCTTCCTCATTCTTTTAATAAATTCAGTATATCACCCTTCGACATGTTTGGCAAGGAAAAAGCGCCCAATGCTGTGAAAGAGGAATACGAAACCGCACTTGTCCCGGCCTGTTGAATGGATCTGGATCGCCGCTTCATAAAAAAGCTGCGCAAGCAGTCTCTCCGCTTGCACAGCGTTTTCAATCGTTTTTTCAATCAATAGGCTGCCGGAAGCCGCTTCTCATAGGGGCAGCCAAGCTGCTGAAGATAGGCGATGCGCACGTCGTTGTCGGGATGGGTGGAGTTCAGCGCCGCCCAAAGGCCCTTGGCATGGGAGGCCGGCAGTCCATCCAGGAAGCCGCAGAGCTCCTCGCCGTAGCCCAACTGCAGCGCGTAAGTGTCGGCCTCGTTTTCATTCTTCCGGGAAGAATGCAGACAGATGAGCACGCCGAGCTTTGTCCATAGCTGCATCATCGCCACCATCACCACGTCGATAAAGAACTTCATGATGATCTCCGCCAGCCGGGTACCGATTCCCTCCGAGGCCGCGCCGATGACCGCGGTGCAAAAGGCCGCGCTGATGTGGAAAAAGAACCGGTAGATCACAAAAAACGCGCTGACCACCATGTTTCCGACTTCAATAATCAGGATGGCGTCCGTGTCCTTATGCGCCAGATGACCAAACTCGTGCGCCAGAATGGCCTTGATCTGCCGGTCCGAGTAGGAAAGCAATCCCCGCGTCATGCAGACCGTCCGGCGGCCGGTGGCGAAGGCGTTCGGCTCATCGTCCTCGCAGAGATAGAACTTGATATCGTCCGGCAGCTCCGGATTCAGCAGCTTTGCCTTCCCGTAGATCTCCTGAAACAGGGGCTGGATCCGGCTCAGAATCGCCGGGTCCTTGACCTCGACGCAGCCATTCTGCCGTCTCAAAATGGCCTCGCCGAAGGGCGACAGCGTGAGGGCCAGCAGGCCGACATAGACCACAAAGCCCATCAGAAAGGACAAAAATTTTCCTCCAAAGATGGCGCCGAGCACAAAGGTCACAATGATTGTGTTTAAAATCAGCCAGATTAGGACACCGATGTTGCTTTTCTTTGTAATCTGCTTGAAAAAATCCACAAAATACACAGGGTTTCCTCCTCTATTTCTCTATTGCAGTGATTTTTCTCCCATTTATTCCAAAAAATCATAGCTCTGACAGGCAAATTTGTCAATACCCGACTTTCTCAGCCCCGGTGTTTCCCGGCAAGTCACGGCAGCCCTCCCGTAACTTTTTCTCATGTCTTTGAAATATCTTGCAGGCGTTCTCTCTCCAATCTCCGGAACAGGCGGATCAGTGTAAATACCGCGGCCAGCGCCAGCACGACCTCCGCCGTAAACTGGGCATAGGCCAGGCCATACAGCGGGAACAGCGCATTCAGCAGGAAGAGCGCCGGGATTTCCAGCACAACCTTGCGCATGATGGCAAAGATCAGCGCTTCTTTCCCCATCCCCACGGCCTGGAACACACCGACTGCCAGGAAGTCCATGCAGAGGAAGGGCAATCCCAGGCAGAAGCCGCGCAGGAACCGGGTGCCGTAGGCGACAATGACCCCGTTCTTCATGAACATCGTAATCAGCCGGCCGGCAAAGACGAAATAGAGCAAGGCAATCGACGTAATAAAACACAGCATGGCCTTGGCTGCGAAGAGCACCGCGCTCTTCATCCGGCGGTCGTTTTTGCAGGAAAAATTATAGCTGACCAGCGGCATAATACCCTGAGAGACGCCCATGGAAATCTGCATGGGCACCATGTTGATCTTCTGGGAAATTCCCATGGCCGCCACGGCGTCTGCGCCAAAGGAGGAGGTAAAATTGTTGAGAATCGTCATGCCGGTCACATTCAGCAAATTTTGAATCGCCGCCGGAATGCCAACGCCGCAGACGCCCAGGACAATCGGCCTGCGCAGGCAGAACTTCCTCGGATTGATGCAGACATAGGTCCTTCCGCGCCGGACGAACAACAGCACAAAGAAATAGAGACAGGCCACGCAGTTGGAGAGAAAGGTGGCAAACCCAGCGCCCTCTGCGCCGAGATTCAGGCCCCAGGGCAAAATGAAGATCGGATCCAGCACAATATTCAGCAGGCAGCCGCTCATCGTGCCGACGCTGGCATGGAGTGCCGCGCCCTCAGAACGGACCAGATAGGCCATCACCACATTTAAAATCGCCGGGACCGCGCCAAAGCTGACCGTCCATTTGAGATAGGCGGCGGTTTCCGACGCCGTCACCGCATCCGCGCCCAGCAAATTCAGCAGCGGCTGCCGGAACACCGTACAGAGCAGCGAAAACAGCGCCCCGCAGATCAGCGCGCAGTAGAATCCGAAGGCAGAGCTGCGATAGACTGTGTCGTAGTCCTTCCTTCCCAGCGCCCGGCTCATCATGCTGGAGCTGCCCACGCCAAACAGATTGTTGACCGCGTTAAACGCCAGCAGCACCGGCGCCGCCAGGGTGACGGCCGCGTTCTGGATCGGATCATTCATCATTCCGACAAAATAAGTATCCGCCAGATTATAGAGCACCATAACCAGCGAACTGAGAACGGTCGGAATCGCCAGCTTTGCCACCGCCTTTGGAATCGGCATTTGCTCAAACAAAGTTACTTTCTCATCCATTGCGCTCTCCAACCTCCTGTTCATCCAGCGTCAGCCGCATCTGGTACCAGGTCACGCCTCCATGGCCGGATTCCGAGATGCCTTCGCTTTGAAATCCAAATCGTTCATAAAAGGGCAACAGCCCCTCCTTGCAGGTCAGGACCAGGCCGCGCCGTCCCTGGACGCGGGCCGCCTCGATGACATGCCGCAGAAGCCGGGATGCGCAGCCCTGCCGCCGGAATTCCGGGTGCGTATCCACGCCAAAAATCATCTGCCATGCGCCCTGCGCATCGTGCAGCGCCGCGTTTCCGTACATCTCGTCCCGCAGGTCAGGCTCGTCCGTCGCCATGCCGTTGACAAGAGCGATCATCCGCCCGTCCCGCTCCAGAATCCAGAAATGACGCGGATAGTGCCAAAGCCGCTGCCGGAGGCTCTCCACCGTGGCCGCCTCAGCCGGCGGGAAGCAGGCGGCTTCCAAAGCAGCCGCCGCTTCGAGGTCCGCAAGAGAGGCACAGCGGATCCTCTCTATTTTGCCAGGATGCCCCAGGCCATCGCCACAAAGATCGTGGGCAGCAGGTTGGCAACCTTGAATTTCTTTCCCCATATGGAATTCACTCCTATGCAGAAAATCAGCATGGAACCAGTCAGCGACAGATTTGACAGCGCCGGCTCCGTCATCAGCGGCTGAAGCTGTCTGGCCAGAACCGTTATCGTCCCCTGGAACAGGCCGACCGGAATCGCGGAAAAGATGCAGCCCTTACCCATGGAGGCGGTCAGAATCATCACGATGATGAGATCGAGGACGGCCTTGGCCAGCAGCACCGAATTGTCGCCCCGGATACCGTCCTGGATTGCGCCGACGACGGCCATCGCCCCAATGCAGGCCGTCAGCGAGGCGGTCACAAAGCCGTCCACAAAGGTGGCGTCGCCGTCGCTTTTGGTCTTGCGCTTGAGCCACGCGCCGAAGCGCTCCATCTTGCCCTCAAGGTCGAGCAGCTCGCCCAGCAGCGCGCCGATGGCGAAAGAGCCGATCATCATCATGGTCCCGCCGCTCTCAAGGCCGTCTTCGCTTATCACAAAGATTTCTTTCAGACATCCGCTGATGCCCAAAAAGAGGACGCAGAGGGCAATGGCGCTCATCAGCGTGTCCTGAAACCGCTTCTGCATCCGTCCGCCGAGCAGCAGGCCAACCACTCCTCCGGCGACAATGCCGCCCACATTGATTACTGTTCCCAGTCCGACCATGCTTTTTCTCTCCCCGTGCGGTTCTCTCAGAACCAGCGCAAATTCCCCCGCAGCGTGTCCACGCAGACGGAGCAAAATTCCCGCACCAGGTAATGCGGCAGCAGCCGCGGCGAAAAGGGCGCCGCCAGTCCATACATCTCATACTGCTCTCCCGCCATGCTTCGGGCAATCCCCAGGGCGCGAAACACATGAAAGTTGCTGGTGACAACGCCGACGCGAACTTCCCCGCCATCCAGCATTGCCAGGCTGTAGCGGATATTTTCCGCCGTGTCGGTGGACTGGTCCTCCATGCGGATGCGATCCGGATCGACGCCCCGGGCAACCAGCCAATTATTCATCGCCTGCGCCTCGCTGACAATCTCGGACACGCCCTGCCCGCCGGAGACGATAACCTCTGTCTCCGGATTGGCCTCGAGATAATCCGCAGCCGTCTCCAGCCGCGCCTCCAGAGCCGTTGACGGCCCATCGCCATTGAGGGCGGCCCCAAGGACGATGATACAGTCCAGGCCGTCCGCTCCCTTCTTTGTCATGCCCCAAAAGATACAGCCCTCCACGATCAGCACCAGCGCCAGCACTGGCAGCAGGCAGAGCCGGACGATCCGCCGGAGCCGCTCCGACACCCGGAGCCGCAGCGGCTGCACACAGCCCAGCAGCAGGAATACGCCCGCCAGCACCAGCCAGAAGGGCAGCAGGGACAGGCCAAAATCGTTGTTCCACCCGATCCAAAGGTAATAGCCAAGGCAGACGGCGGAAAGGAAAAAATACAGCGCTCGTTTCATATTGCAATAAAATTGGGTCTCCATTTTTGGACCGGCTGCTCCAGTCCCAGTCGTACACGGCCCCACGCTCAAGGCCAGGAGCCCATGCCGCATATTGTTTCATTCGGCACCTTTCGTATTATATCGCGACAAGTCCTGTCTGTAAAGCGAGAACCCCGGTTTTCATATGATGAAAACCGGGGCTTTCTTATTCGCTGTATTGCAGAATCACACGGACCAGCGCATCC
>Ga0129308_1002879_pt1 | contig 13513 bp, 21 predicted proteins | sample L827metagenome_FD_94440 | JGI IMG/M metagenome (GOLD analysis project Ga0129308, IMG submission 94440) | Ring-tailed lemur group fecal microbial communities from Wisconsin, USA - L827 metagenome | ecosystem: Host-associated > Mammals > Digestive system > Large intestine > Fecal | place: USA...
GCTGTTATACACCGCCTGCTCACCTAAAATCCGTGGATGGAGTTCGCCGTCAATTTCATCATAGATGATGTTACCGTCCGGATCACGCTCATAGATTTTAATTTGTCCAGAATAAAGGCTGTAAAACAATTTCTGTTTATTCTTTTTTAAATCACGCATAACAGACCTCCATTCTGAAATTTGACACCCTGCCCACCACCGCCAATGAGTGCCTCCCTGCGGCTTTCGCCACGCACAATCTTCTTCGTGCTTAACCCTGCACGGGAGATACTTTGGAGCACCTAACCTTTCTATGAGGGAGTGCCGCAGAATGCACAGATACCATCCAGGCATTCCCTGCGGCTCTTCCATGTTCTTGAAGTGCTGTTCTCATTATGGGAAACCTGTCCCTCAACACCGACCTGGTTGAAGTCATACAAAGCCAAATCCCGGATATTGGAATAGTAATTCTCCATATCCTTCGCGATCGCAGCCTCTGTATAGCTGGCAGGATAATTTCTCGCCCGCTTTACTTCCCGATATGCGTTCTTGATTTTTGAGGTCAGAATCGCTATATCAGAATCTTCCAGTGGATCTAATTCAGTTGTCAAATCTTCCAAGATCTCATACAACAGCGATTCCATACCTCTCACCTACGCTTCCTTGGGCTTCCTGCCGCGCTTGAGCTGCTCCGGCGCCTGTTTAGCAGTCTCCGTGTTCTTGGGTTCAGTATCAGAAAATTTCTCTTTCATTGAAAATCCATCCGGCACTTCCGTGCCGGGTTTGTACAAGACTCCATCTTTCTTTACTGTGTACTTATATTTCATTTTCGATCACCCCATTAACCGGTCGTTGTGGAATCATCAGTGCCAGCATTAGTCTCATCTCCAGACGTACCAGCATTAGTCTCTCCCGAAACCTTCATGACAAATACGCTGTCCATATTCTCATAGGACGGCAGAACAATCTCGGACACAACGCAATGCGTATTAACCGGATGTTCTGTGGTGTAAGTGTAAATGGATACGCCGGTATTTACAATAGACAACGTACCATTCGCAAGGCTGCCGCTTCTTTCCTCCGGAGTTGTACCGTAGGTCACGGAACCAAGAGTCGGAACTACATCCGCTTTTGCAGATACCATACCATCCGGGATGAAAGTATGGCTCATTCCGTCCTCGCCGATATACAGCTTGTTATACACCAGAATAGTAATGCCGTAATTGTCCAGCATATAAGACTTCACTTCGGAATCCTTAATCCGAATGCCGTTCTGGTATGCAAGAATGCCCTGCACCTGCTTTCTGGTATCCTCAGCATTCACAAACTGCTTCCATGTTTTCTGATTCATCGAAAATGTAGTGAGTGTTTCACCGGTGTTCTCCCGATGCTGCTCCTGAGCATCCACCAAATCCTGAATCGGTGTAGCATTTGCGCTGTCAGACCAAAGACTCGTCCCAGAAAGCTCGATGTAGTTTGTTGCCTTATACGCTGCGCCATTGTCTCCGGTGTAATCAATGGAATACCGCTTCCCGCCATCGATTACGACATCAATCTTCGGGATACCATCCACAGGTGCCATTAACTGCCATACCATGCGCTCCGGCACCACATCAGCACCCAACACCAGATCCATGGGATTCTTCATGATCTCACGTAACACCTGATTGGCCAACGCGGAATTTTCTGCATCCAGGTATCTCATATACTCCTGCTCATCTTTTTCAGAAACCATATAGGACTCCCGGAAGAACGGCATTTCGTTCTGAATATCCTTGAATCCGATAGCATCTCTGAGCGGCGCTTTTGCATCAAAATTAGACGCTTTCAGTGCCACCGGCAGCCCTTTTCTGCCTTTGATGAATCTTAAATCCAGCCCGATCTTTTTATCCGTCCCAAAGAAAGAACGACCAAGATACGGTGCTGTTCCAAGCGTCTGCTGGTAATTGTTCCATGCAACGCCCAATGCTCTAGCGGTAAACGCTTCTCCTAACGGTAATACAGGCATTTCTTTTCCCTCCTCTTAATCAAAGAACGTGACTCTCGGAGTGGCAGCTTTCGCAGCAGCACTCACGGTCACTCCCGCTTCTGTCAGTTTCTTGTTATCAATCGCACCCTCATAAATGTAAGTGCCCGGAGCATCGCCCTGCGTCACATCTACATCATGGAGCAGATATCCCGTACATGTTGCATCATCAGCCGGGAACGGAGTTCCAGCTTTAACAATTTTCTTGCCGTTTTCGTCCACAGTTACATCTGCAGACGGCACGACACAGGCAGCACCCTTGAGGTCAAAATACTTCAAAATTGTCTTGCCCTGGCCAAATTCTCTTTCAATCGGTTTTCCCATCTTATTTTACCTCCATTACTTGTAATAGTCCTGTGCAGCTTTCGCTTCTTTGGACACACTGCCAAAAGAAATGCTTTCCGCATTCTTTACATCATCGGGCTTTTCCTCGCCACCGCCGCCAGAATTACCTGTTCCGCCGCTACCGCCCTTTGTACCGTCCATCAGTTCCTCTTTGGTTCTCTGGACAGCCGCCTCTTTCTGCTTAGTCAGCATAGTCGCAAGATTGGTGGCAAGCGTTTTGGATGCTTCTGCATCTTCGGACACCAAGCCGTCAATCAGATCTTTGTAATCATCCTCTGTCAGCCCCGCACCAACAAGAATCTTTTCCACATCCAGACGATTGGATTTCTTCTGAAAGTCCGCTTTCGATGCTGCGGCATCATTCAAGGCTTTCTGAATCTTTTCTTCATCAGTGAGCCCAGCTTCCTGTAATTTCTTATAGGCCGCCGAGTCCTCCTGAAGCTGTTTCAGTACCTTCGGGTCAACATTATTCTTTTTTGCTGCTGACAGATCAGTTCCATTGATATTCAGAATCGCGGTGATCTGCTCTTCTGTAGCATCGGGGAACTGCTCTTTAATCTGTTCTTTGGTCATTTTCTTTCTCCTCTCATGTCGATTTCAATCCACACCCTCACAAAGAGAGTGACTAGAGCAGATCATATTCCTTTATCACTGCCCATATCGGAACATACACTTTTTTTCGCGGGGCGCTCCGCTTAGTTCCTGCCGTCTCACGCTCGGACCTGCAATATTATTGCCAGTAGGTAACCCCACTGGAAGTTTGCCTATCTTTCATGCTCACATGTCCCGGCTTGTCCTTTGCCATTGCAGCCGTATCAAACTCTGTAATGACTCCGCATTTGACCTTTGGACACTTTATCTTTCCTTTACCCTCGAACCAGCCCAAAAGCCGCCCGCATTCGGAACATCTCACTGCAATCAATCCACATCACCGCCTTTCGCCGTAGCAGAAGCCAATGCAAGACTATGGTTCTGCTACGCCTCCAGTTCTGCTTGTTTTTCTGCTGCTGTCTTATACAGCGCATCCAGATACGGCTTTGACTGGGTATATGTTTTCTCCGGGTCTCCCCAGAGATCGCATGTTTGGATAGCAATCTTGGGATGAATGCCCTTTTCCAGCAGATAAATAAGAGCCTGCGCTTTCACAAGCATGTTATCTGTCTTATTCCGGGTGATCTTGATGTCAATATCGGCAATCGTCAGTCCAGAAAGCTGCTGCTTGGTTTTCAGAATATTTAAAACAATCTTCAAAAACTCCCGTTCCGACCTCTTTGTAACTGGTTCATCAATCTTTGCTCTCTGCTCCGCAAAATCCCAGCCATTCCGAAGATACACAGCCTGCCCGGTATCTCCGCCTGTATTCTGCTCACGACTGGGCATTCCCTCGATGATGAGCACATTCTTGTACATATCATCTTTCAAGGTCTGTGTCTGCTCCTGATTTAACTCACTGGAAACGCTGCTCACATCCGCAGGGAATGACGGATTCACTGTTTTTACAGTCAATGCCCCCAGTTTGCACATTTTCAAGAATGTATTCTCATCAATTTCGCAATTCACGAACTTAATGAACGCCTGCACGAACTGTTCCACACCGTCAATCCGATTTGACTGGATATTGTTTATACCGTCCAGCATGGTAATGACAATCTCCACATCAGACAAGCGGCGTGGATTGTTCGGAAATTCCACTAAAAGGATTCGACCGTGACCATTGATTGAGGATTCTTCTGGAACCAATTCATTATCCCGAATACAGTACACCCAACTCTTTGTTGTGCAATAATACACCGTCCTGTCCTGTTCATCTTTCTGGATGGATACAGACATCAACGGCGGCCTACCCTTTGCGGAGGAATAAATGATGAAATTGTATCTGGGGTCCGGCGATTCAATATCAAACATCGGCTCTCCCTCATCCACCTCATCTTTTTTCAGGCTCCATGTCTCCCGGTATGCTGTCCCGCAGGTGCTTTGCCAGTCTCCCAGCACAATATCGTGATAATCCTTGCTCCGGGTTTTCATGAAATTGTTCAGTTGGTCAATCAAATCTGATTTACCAGACGAATCATTAACGCTGGTGTATTGGATCGGCTCACCATAATTCTGTGCCATGGCGAAACGGGTAATCTCCCAGGCGTGATTTTCAACAATATCGTTCTTAATCTCTGGCCGAACATCTTTCTTCCGATACAAAATCGGCTGATCACCCGAAACATAATGATACAGATAATCGATCTCCCGGCGATTCTGGTTATGAATCGGCAACGCCCTATTCAATTCTTCAATAGCCTCTGCGGCAGAAATAATCTTTTTCCGATTGCTGACAATCATCTTTCTACCATAATGGCCATGGCAAACCGTATGGAATTTCTTACGGTTTTCATGCCAGAGGAAATCCATCTGCTCTCACTTCCTTTCCGGGCAAACTAAAAGCACCGGCAATGAATTCTCAAAGTCGATGCTTTCCATTGTGCATTTTTCATTTTCGCACAATATCATTATATACGATTTCAACGTCCCTGCGGTGGTCATATTTTCTTATTCTGATCCAAGAGATAGAAAAAATATCTGCGATAATCATAAAATGAGCGCTGACTGCAAGGCATACCCATAATATCCCGCAGATACCAAAAAGGCTCCTCATAGCACACAGACTTTATTATATACGGGTAAAACTCCTCACTCGCTTGAATCGCGGTTTTTTCAATCAGATCACATTTTTTCTGAAGTTCTGCGCGCCGGATCGCAAGATCAGAGGTCTGATCACCCATTCTGGAGGCCGGCAAAGGCATATCTGTTATTCCAATACTTTTCACAGTATCCGTTTTATACTTCAGCTCATCAATCCATTCCGGATACTGTTCACAAAAACCGCAAAGCTCTTTATAGCGTTTGTTACTGATACCGTACTTATCAAGTTTTAGCGTCCTTTTGTTCACGTCTTGTCCTCCTTTCCTCGCTAATATGGTCTTGGCATTGCCTCGCATTTTGCGTATGATTCTCCAGAAATAAGCTGCAGGAGTTGCACTAAACTATCTGGCGAATCATCATGTAAATTCTTTCCAACTTGCACAAACGTTGTCAATTCCTCCATGGCTTTCTTGTATTCTTCCGACTGTTGTTCTGGTTTCAAAAAGTAAAACCGGCGTTTAATATCGGGCGCATACTGAATAATCTTTGCTAACTTGCCAATTTGATTACTGGCTTTTGCCCACGTCACATTGGTTTTAAATCCTTGTTCCTGCAACATTTCATCAATATCCTCTGCATACTCATCACCGCCATTGTTCGCCTCTGCTCGAATCATATTGGGATATTGCTGAAGACACTTTGCCACCACCAGCGGCTTTGTCACATACTTGTCCCCTTTATTAAAAATCCAATCCGGAATATATACAGGTCCATCCTCTCTGCTCCCAAAGGCTTTTCCAAACGGCATTGACAAACTATCGCCGCCGCCCCATGCGACGTCGCAGGCTGCTGCCGTAATACATTCACCGTCCGGCAGAACGCCATTATAAAAATTGAGTTCATCTTCTGGGAACAAAAGCCCCTCACGAACAAATGGCCGCTGCTGGTATTTTGCCATCCACTCGTTTTTGTCCAGGCGGTCACGAAGATTTTTATAATACTCTGTGGAGAAACCAAGACCATAATCATAGTCAAAGTTGGATTCATCATTATCATTCAGCGCCGGTATCTTCCGGAACCGCGCTTTCGGATTATCTGCAAATGCTTCTTCGTTCCTCCCCAGCGGATCCATGACATTCCACCGGGTTCCTACCATTAACTCCTTGGCCCCGTCATTTTTACGGTCAACCATAATGTTAAGGTAATCCTGATAACGATTTTCCAGCCGGACAGGGCTTAATGATTCAGTTCTGTCACGAATAAGGTCGTCCACATACAGGTAGCCGCCGGCTGAAATATCAATAGCACCAGTCCATGTACCGTCAATACCTCGGCAGGTTAATGTTGCGAACCGGTCCGGCGTATTCAGATTTACCGTAAACTCATCCGCCGACTTGCTTTCCAGCGTCACATCAGGGAAAATCTCGCTATAGGTGTATTCTGGAGATGTGACCAGATTCAAAAATTCCTTGAAAAATCCTTTTGCCAGAATCCCCGAATGACCGCCCATGGCATTATGCAAATCTGGATGCCGGCCGGCTACCCACGCCAAGAAGAAAATGCAGACCGTGGACTTACCAACACGAGGCGGAAGGGATAAACCGTAGAATTCAATTACTCCGTCCTCTAAATCCTGCAAATCATCTACAACAATTTTCAGCGTTCGGCGGCGCGGCTCATAGAATTTCTTTTTTGGAGAGCGATTCTTCTCCATATACAGCAAGAATGACTCAAACCGATATGGAGCCTCACATTTCAGCGTTTTCCATTCCAACGCATCCAGTTGTAGGATATCAATGCCGTTTGCGATTCCATACTCGCAACACTGCTTTATGTAGTCCGTGACTTTCAACGCCCACAGTACATCGTCCTCTTTATCCATCGCGCAGACAGCAATGTCCAGTAGGTCAGCCAAGTCCAGATAATTCACATTGCACTGGCTGATATGGTTCTTTATTCTGTTTGCTAAATCCTTGGTCTGCTCCGAAACCGCCATTGTCCGCCAACTCCTTCACAGCGCTGACGTTCGAGGACGTTCGGGCTAAATTATTTCATTTTCCACATCTGGATAATTTCCATAAGCATTCCGCGGCCCGCTCTTGCCGGGATACACACTATTAACTGCTTATTCTCTTTTTCTGCTTGCTCACATACTTCAAGAATTTTTTTCTGCCAATCGTTCAATGGAGCAGATGACACCCTCTCCGCATATTCAAGTAACGTCATCATTCCTTCACCCACAATGCCACTGGCGGCTGACCACCAATCACTGACAGGAAAATCGCCGGTCTCTGACCAGCTTGAATCTGCTTCAGCATAAGAACAATTTCTTCATCAGATAATTCCCAACAGGAAATCACTTCTGGCGCTTTAAACTGTTCACTTATACATTGACGTGCAGGCAAGTCCAGACAACCATCCGCTGTGTATATACAATTTCTTTCCGGAAAATCTACTGGTTGCATATCATCTCACCTTTCTGAATCCCTGAAAATCAGCAAACCCAAATGAACCATCTTTGCAATAATGCGGCATATATCTATGACCAGAAGTATGAGTATTTGAGTTGTAAAAATTTTCATTAACAGTCAATGCAACGTTCACAGCTATCGCATTTTCTTCACCTGTTATACCTTCCTCGAATAGCTCCCCACATAACCGGCACTTATAAATCGCTCTATATTCTGCCATATCAACAACAGCTCCTCGCTCTGTAAACGTGTCTGCGTTGGAAGAAACACTGATAATTTTCAATTCCCAGCTTCCGGCAGAATTCGTATCGCTGCTTTGGTGGCATTTTACGAACTTCACTCACCACCGCAACAAAATTATTCAAAATCTTCATGGCCTCGTCTACCACCCATTGAACCATTTTCTTTAACACGTCCACCAGAGAATCCACAACCTCGCAGAATTTCTTTACAAACCGCTTGAACTCAATCACCTGAAATCCGGCAACATCAATCTGACGTTTCATTTCCTCGGTGTAAATCATAGCACGCCCTCCATTAAACCATATCCGCATTACAGCCAATATACTGCAATAACCGCAAAGCAAAATAATAACCAAACTCACGAAATGTATATACGGACTCTCCTCCCTCGTTCAAGTCACACACATCAATACAGTCATTGTCCACAAAAATCTTATACCGTTCCGGATTCTGCTTACATTTTTCCAACCACTCAACGTCTTTTTCGTACATATCCAATACCTCCCATACTGATTTTTTCGCAAAAAAATACCAACCACCGAATATTGATGGTTGGTATTTCCTACCGTAATAATTTACTAATTTCTCCTGATATGATACAAACACGTTTCCTAATATCTTCTTCAATCGCCTCGGTTTTTCTGTTAATCGTCTCAAGGTTATCCTTATCTGAAACCGCAGGTTCTTTCTGAATATTGCGAAGTTCTCTAACATACCGCCCTACGGACTTATTCAACTCTTTTAACTCCAAATCAATTCCAAGGCTGCTGTTTATTTCTGCATACGAACCACAAAAAATTATGCTTTTTTCAATAATTTCGTTTGCCTCATCAGAAAAAATCTTTATTAGCTCTTTTTTCTTGTCCAAATTATGAATTTCCACAACATCGGCCAATACCCTTGATATATTAAGTATGTCACACTGCATTCCGTTGAGCCATTCTAATGTTTCTTTCAAATGCGAAAGTAATAATTCGTCCTTTCTGTGCTTAATTTCCCTTTTATGAGTTAGAAATTCGTTAATCCAAATTGCAATAAATCCCGATAGTATAGAAAGAACTCCAACAATCAATTCGCCTTTTTCCATTGAATATTACCCCTTGTTTAATATTCAATTATCATACCACACCAACCACCAATATTCAATTATCAATGTTCAATAACGGCACAGGGAGTCGAACCCTGTCTGCTTAACCAGGCACACCAATTTTCAGAACTGCATTTCCTACTCACCAGCGGGTTTTCAGTTTACCGATAATACCGCTACTATCCATACATCTCCCATTGACCGAATGCCATGCAGGACAACCGATTAAGCGGAGATAAAGATAAATGGAAAGCGCCGGAATCGAACCGGCCTCGCGGATTATTGGTGCACCTCACCGCAGTTGCAGCCTTGCAAACATAGCTTTCCGTACTCGCCAATAGACTTCCACCATCCTGAATCCACGCTTATAAAGCCGGCAACGCTTCATTCACAAGAAAAATACCGTTTGTTACACCAAAGCTCGTCAGCCCGTCACGCAAACTATATTTTCCGGCGCATGGGCGAGAGAGGAATTGAACCTCCAATGTTTACCGCAAGGGAACAGATTTACAGTCTGCCGTAACACCACCAATCGTTACCGCTCACCCAAAATGCGCGGACGCCTCGATCCATATCTCCATATATGACCGCGCTACATATATGGTATCTTATCACCTCGGCACCATCGGAAAGATGGGACTCGAACCCACGACACACGGCTTATAAGGCCGTCGCTCTAACCTACTGAGCTACTTTCCGAAATGTGTGCCTTATAAACTACCCAATATGCGACTATTGCGCACCGTCGTGTCGGCTCACGCATACTACATTTTTACTTCCAGCACACTATCCGCCACCTACCGACTATTGCAATCACGGTATCGTTCATCACCACGGATAAAGTTTTCTGCGGTTGCTCATGCAATTTATTGCAGACCGCATTTCGGTAGAAAATCTCCTGTCTTGAATTTTACAACCGTCAGACATTTGAAAGAGGTTGAATTGCAGGGGTGGGATTTGAACCCACGACCTCCAGCTTATGAGGCTGGCGAGCCACCGAACTGCTCTACCCCGCTACACGATGGCGGTCTTTTCAGCAACTTACCGCCATCGTTACGTTGCCATTGGCCCGCATCAACCAGGTATTGTTTCTTGGGGATTATGCCAAATAGGGCTCATTATATAATTATCCGCAATACCCAGTGTCTGCACGTCTCCAGCTATACCGGATGCCTCTGACGCTCGCAGTTATGAGAAATCCCCGATCTCGTAACCTGCAGCGCACCTGCCTGCGTGACAGGGCTTTTTGTTTTTATGAATTTAACCAGTTCATCAGGAAGGCTCAGTATTTGCCAACATGGGCCGAACTGGATAATTCCAAAATATGTGATAATCAAATTTTATTCTCCAATGATCCGTTTCAAAATTTCTGTTGAAATAATGAGCCTGTCTAGCCGACTCAGATGTATTTCAATTACAGTATCACGAATTGCCGAATCAATACTTGCTAGAAATGCGTCATATAAATCTTCATGCTTCAGAAGCTCCGTTCGCAAGGTATTTACCGCCTGCCGGACCGTATGATCCGTTTTGGGAAATGCGTACTTAGCATGTTTATTGTCAAGGAACTGTATCTGGTTCGGGCTGAACATCTTTACTTCCCCAGTCCGCAGTTCCACAATTCCATAAGTGCTCTGCACCTGCCCGCCGACCTGCCCCTGCATTACCGGACTATATGTCCACTGTTCGGAAATCCAGCGATGAAACAAACCCTCATACACGTTTACCTTACTCCCATGCAGTGCCCTTTCTCTGATCGTGACTCTACACGGCCTAAGTTCGTATTCAATCTGCATCTATCATTCCTCCCTACGACCAGATCAGAGCCGTATTAACTGCCAGCAGAAACATCAGAAATTCAAAAATGCGCCGGCTACTCTTTTCATGCTCATTTCTCCAAGCAAAGAAAAAAGATATTATGAATGCAAAGTTAATCGTTGATACAATCGAGTTCAGAATTGTCATGCCTCTTCTACCTTTCCGAAAAATTCCATATACGCATCCGGGTTCTTCTCTGCCAATAGCCCGGCAACTCTCTCTTTCTCAGCAGGCACCAAATAATACTCTTTTGAGATTGGGTTCTGTTTCTGAAAGAAGAATACACCGCTTTCAGTGACATACAGCTTGTTGTTTTCAGCCAACATGCAGAAACTCTCACAGAGAAGCCGCGCCTTGGCCGTATCGAAAAGTTTGTTGTTGATAATCTGCTTCATGGAAAACTCCCTTTTTATTTTGTAAAAAATTTTGAGGTACCTATTTTTCCGGCATCCAGTAAATGAAATTGTCATAGGTCGTAATGCCCGTATCCGGTTCATTCATCTGAACAGACCTTATGCAAACATTCTCAGAGCCGATGAATGGCTCAATCTGCGCTTCGTTAAGATTTGTTGAAATGATTCCGACCGGCGCATATGCGTTATGTATGTCCAGAAACACCTCCGCAGCACGTTCCTCGGATTCATATTGACCAAGAACAATATTCTCACTGCCGATCTTGGCATATATCATTTCATACTGTCGCCAGAGCATCACATTATCAAAATTCACGGAATACATTCTGTTTTGGGATATGACTCGCATATAAACTCCTTTCAAAATCGATGGTTAATAAATATCACATCATCATGAACGCTGTTATTAATCGTTATGATATTGCTACCCAAAAGACCAATCCTAAAATGCTTTGCTGTATCACTATTACAGATAATGCACTTTACTTTCTCCGGATATGACTTAATCAGATTTTGAAATTCTTCATTTGTCGTATCAGTCATGACGTATCCGTGTTTGGTATTTTTAAGTCTGTAAATCATATTGTCCTCGCTTCCAGGAGAGGGATTTTTTATTTTTTGAATGGCTGGGGGACTCATTTAGCCGCCCGGGGTGCCTTTCCGCCAGACCCCGCCCCCCGGTTCTTCCCCGGCTAATCCTGCGCCGGTTTTCGAGTTCGTAAAACTATGCAAATACGAAGTATCCAGTATTTACGCCATTTCTCTCTTTTCGCCTTTGTGCAATTTGACGAAACTTTCTAAAAATCCGCTTCGGGAAGTCCTTTTATGGGCGTCTCTCCCAGCCTTTGCGCCCTCTCCTGCTGTATCTGCTCTATGCTGCGTGCCTGTTCGGGGTTTTGTACCATCGCCGGAGCCGTCTCAACCATGCCATAGGCAGCTTTGGCAATGAATATCTTGTTGGCATCTGTACCGCGCGAATTTTGGAGGGAATTAACCAAAAAATTTTTGCAAATATTTTTCCATTTTTTGACCGCTTGACTGTGTGAATCACTGGGTTCCGCCCTGTATTGCTCCCCTTTATGGTTAAATCTCCAGGTATTTATATCCTCTATAAATCTACCTTGCATATCATAATATACAGTTGTTCTATACTCTCCACTTACCCATCTACTAAATGTACAAGGATTAACTCTAATTAACATACCGAATAACTCTAAAGTAGGGAGTATTTTATACTTAGTGCAAAGACGTATATATATATTAAATATACTGTCTAACAGCTCTATATCGTCATTACTGGGTTTCTGGATATTGTCTGATATATACAGGATCATTCCAGTAAATACAGATACGTCAAATATATCTTCTTTGTTTTCCAGCTCTTCATCTATGTATTGGTCAGACAATCTGTATATCTCATGTGTATATACTTCTGATCCATCTGTAGCTGTTACTGTATTATCTTTCATGTTTCGATTACCTTTCTTTCCTGCTCCCGATCAGCGGCCGGACGCGTTCCAACAATCGTCTGGCCCGTCCTGCTTCTGGCAGTTCAGGCACTCGCCCCAGTCCTCGCACATATCGCCGATGCACTCGCCGCCGATCTCCTCGCATTCATCGTCTACCAGATTCACACACTTGAAATTATTACATGCTGCCATGTTCAGCACCTCCAGAAAAAAAATAAGCACCCAAAACGCTATTCACGTTCTGGATGCCTTTCAACTCATCTCAAGCCGGTCAAGGGAGCCTAGCTCCTGCGGCTATATATTAATTATATGCTACTGCTCTATGGCTACATCTTAACCAAAAAATGTACGATCTGTCAATAACCAATTTCTATAACTACCTTTGATCAATATTGATTATATATTTCTCCCCTATTTCCGGCATCTATAACAATGACCACCAGCTCGCCATTATCAACCGTGTAAATGATCCGATAATCACCAACTCGCAACCTCAATAGATTGCTGTGTCCCTTTAGCTTTTTAATATCCTCACCATTGGGAAGCATTTGAATCGCTTTTACGACTCTTATTTTCTCATTTTGGGGGAGCTTATCAATAAATTTTTTAGCCTTTTTCTTGATGACAATTCTATACATCAAACAAGCCCCCAATCTTTCATACATTCTTCAAGTGTGTATGCTTTATCCTTTTCGGGATCGGGATCATTTTCATAGTTTTCAACCATCCGCTGGCAAAAAATATCATCCGCTTCTTCATCAGCGGTTATCCCTTGCACATAGGCCAGAACATAGCCCATTTTATAATCCGGCACGCTGTCCAATAACTGTACAACCTTTTCTTTATTGCTCATAATATAACACCGTCCTTTCATGGTTATATATATTATACTCTAATACCATTGTAAAATCCATCTTGCGAAATTAAATGAAAACTGTTATGATATTTTTGATGGGGAGCGGTGGCAAGCCCGCCCTCCCTGTTATGCCCTAAGCTGATTTATTCAGCTTTATTTTTTTGCTCTTCCA
>Ga0129308_1002881_pt1 | contig 13513 bp, 14 predicted proteins | sample L827metagenome_FD_94440 | JGI IMG/M metagenome (GOLD analysis project Ga0129308, IMG submission 94440) | Ring-tailed lemur group fecal microbial communities from Wisconsin, USA - L827 metagenome | ecosystem: Host-associated > Mammals > Digestive system > Large intestine > Fecal | place: USA...
AGGCGGCCTTCTTCACCAGCTCCAGCAGCACGTTGATGCCCAGGGACATGTTGGCGGACCGGAAAATGGGCACCTCCAGGGCGGCGGCGCCGATCTGGGCCACCTGCTCGGGGGAGTAGCCGGTGGTGGCCAGCACCAGGGGGGTCTTGGTGGCCTTGCCGAAGGCCAGCAGGCCGTCCAGGGCGGCGGGGGAGGAGAAGTCGATCACGGCGTCGGCCTGGCCCTTGAACTGGTCAGGGGAGGAGAAGACGGGGAACTCCCGGTCGGTGGAGCCCATGACGTCGAAGCCCGCCGCCACCTCCACCTGGGGATCGGCGGCACACAGGCCGGCCACCACCCGGCCCATATGGCCGTTGCAGCCGGAAATGATTATCTTCAGCATAAAAAGACCTCCAGTTCAGAAAAGCCTCCGGTTCGGAGGCTTTTCTGTCTTACTTCAACAGTCCCATCCGCTCCATGGAGGCGCGCAGGACAGCCAGGTTCTTGTCGGAGATGTCGCACAGGGGCAGGCGCAGGGGGCCGGCCTCCATGCCCATCAGGTTCATGGCGGCCTTGACGGGAATGGGGTTGACCTCGCAGAACAGGGCGTCGATCAGGTCCATGTACTGGATCTGGAGCTTGGAGGCCTCCTCAAAGTTGCCCTCCAGGCACAGGTGGCTCATCTTCACCATCACCTCGGGGGCGATGTTGGACACCACGGAGATGACGCCCTTGGCGCCCAGGGACATCATGGGAACCACCTGGTCGTCGTTGCCGGACCAGATGTAGAAGTCCTCGGGGCAGATGCAGCGGGTGTGGGCCAGGAGGGAGAAGTTGCCGCTGGCCTCCTTGACGCCGTTGATCTTGGGGTTCTCGGAGAGCACCTTGTAGGTGTCGGCGGTGAAGGAGACGCCGGTGCGGCTGGGCACGTTGTACAGGATGATGGGCAGCTCAGTGCGCTCGGCGATGTACTCATAGTGCTTGATGAGGCCGGTCTGGCTGGCCTTGTTGTAGTAGGGGGTGACCAGCAGGGCGGCGTCGGCGCCGGAGTCCTGGGCGTGCTGGGTCAGGTAGACGGCGGCGGAGGTGTCATTGCTGCCGGAGCCGGCGATGACCTTCACCCGGTGGTCCACCCGCTTGACGCAGAAGTCCACGGCGGCGATGTGCTCCCGGATGGACATGGTGGCGGACTCGCCGGTGGTGCCGCAGACACAGACCGCGTCCACGCCGGCGGCGATCTGGGCGTCGATCAGGCGGCCGAAGGCGTCGTAGTTGATATTGCCGTTCTGGTCAAAGGGGGTGGCCAGAGCGGGGCAGGAGCCGGTAAATACGGGGTTTCTCATGGAACATGCACCCTTTCTTCAAATTAGATCAAACCAATCACTTGCGGTCGATGTAGCCCTCGGCGCACAGCAGCTCGGCCAGCAGGACGGCGCCGCCGGCGGCGCCCCGGAGGGTGTTGTGGGCCAGACCCACGAATTTGTAGTCATACTGGGTGTCGGGACGCAGGCGGCCCATGGAGACGGCCATGCCGCCCTCCAGCTCCCGGTCCAGCTTGGCCTGGGGACGGTCGGGCTCCTCAAAATAGTGGATGAACTGCTTGGGGGCGGAGGGCAGCTCCAGCTCCTGGGCGCGGCCCTTGAAGTTGGCCCACTCCTCCTTGATGGTCTCCATGGAGGGGGCCTCGCCCTTGAAGGAGACGAAAACGGCGGCGGTGTGGCCGTCGGACACGGGGACGCGGAGGCACTGGGCGGTGATGGCGGGGCCCTCGGCCTTGACGATCCTGCCGTCCTCCACATGGCCCCAGACCTTCAGAGGCTCCTGCTCGCTCTTTTCCTCCTCTCCGCCGATGTAGGGGATCAGGTTGTCGATCATCTCGGGCCAGCGCTCAAAGGTCTTGCCGGCGCCGGAGATGGCCTGGTAGGTGCACACCAGCACCTTGTCCACCCCGTACTTCAGCAGGGGATGGATGGCGGGGGCGTAGGCCTGGATGGAGCAGTTGGACTTGACGGCGATGAAGCCCCGCTTGGTGCCCAGGCGCTTGCGCTGGGCGGGGATGACCGCCAGGTGCTCGGGGTTCATCTCGGGCACCACCATGGGCACGTCCTCGGTCCAGCGGTGGGCGGAGTTGTTGGACACCACGGGGCACTCGGCCTTGGCGTACTTCTCCTCCAGGGCGCGGATCTCGTCCTTCTTCATATCCACGGCGCAGAACACGAAGTCCACCAGAGAAGCGATCTTCTCCACGTCGGCCTGGGCGTCCATGACCACGATGCCCTTGGCCTCCTCGGGGATGGGCTTGGTCATGGCCCAGCGGCCGGAGACGGCCTCCTCATAGGTCTTGCCGGCGCTGCGGGGGCTGGCGGCGATGACGGTGAGCTGGAACCAGGGGTGGTTCTCCATCAGGGTGACAAACCGCTGTCCCACCATGCCGGTCCCGCCGATCACGCCTACTTTATACTTTTCCATTTTAACTTACCTCCAATTGGTGTTCATAGTCCAAAAGCACGCGGTCCGCGGCGGCGGACAGGGACCTGCCCGGGAAGGGAACCAGCTCTTTTTGACTATATGACCTGACTAAAAATTTCATGTGTCCGCACCGCGGACATGGGGCAAAGGGAAAAAATAAATCAGCGGCTTTTCAAGCGGCTGATTTTGTACTATAATGTCGACTGAAGGCTTTCCGGGCAGCCGGCAAAATATTCACAAAAGCAGACAGCGCTCCATCAGGCGGCCCCCTGATGACAGTCGCATGGCTCTTAACCAGGCGACCAGAGCCTTCTCCACCGGCGGAGGGACCCTTCGGCGGCTTTCCCTTTCCACATGGCTGACGCGGGGACCGGCCCCCTGGCCATGCTTACTGATGTAAGCCGCGACCTCTATCCTGCATAGTTTGAATTAATCCTATCATTTTTCAGATAAGGTGTCAATAGAGCAAAACTGTGCGAAACGTAAGAAATGGAGTGAATCATGAAAAAAAGATTTATGCAGCTTGCCGCTGTCTTCCTCGCGGCCACATTGTCCATCCCCACTGTCTGGGCGGGACGTACAAACGACGGCGGTGAAACCATGATCCGGGTGGGCCTGGCCTCCTCCAGCAGCCACAATTCCACGGGGGAGCTGGCCTGCGCGCAGCTGCAGAACAATACGGGCTACGGCGAGGGCTTCCGCTTCGGCTACTATGACAGGGATATGAATTTTGTGGAGCTGGGCCGTACCGGGCGGGACATTACCCAGGTGGCGGTGCTCAAGACCCAGAACATGTATTACGGCTATGACTCCTCCGCGGGGAAATACACATATTTTGATTCCGCCGCCGGCAGCCTTTCGGTGGGCTGCTACCACATCCAGATCCCCGGCTCCTACATGACCTATGAGGACGCGGCGGCGGACGCGGAGATCTACGGCGGCTTTGTGGCCTGGATCGGCGGGGAGTACCAGGTCCGGGTGGGGGCCTACCTGAGCAAGGAGGGGGCGGAGGGCGCCCTGGCCTCCATGTCCCAGGGGACCATCGTGGGCACCAGCTCCTACGGCGTCAGCGTGGTGGAGACGGGCACCGACCGCATCCTGTTCCAGTTTGACGGGGGCAAGGACCAGGCCCTGGGCATTCTCCCCGACGTGACGGAGGCGGAGGACGTGCGCACCTGGTTCTCCGGCTTCAAATACCGGGGCGGCTTTACTTACCAGCGCCTCACCGGCGGAAACCTGACAGTGGTCAACGTGGTGGAGCTGGAGGACTATGTGAAGGGCGTGGTCTGCTATGAGATGGGCCGGGAGTGGCCCCTGGAGGCCCTGAAGGCTCAGGCCATCTGCGCCCGGACCTACGCCCTGAGCCGGCTGAACTACCACGGCAGCCTGGGCTTCGACGTGTGCAACACCGACTACTGCCAGGTTTACCGGGGAGTGGGCAGCGGCCGCACCGACTACGGTCCCAGCGACGTCAGCGACCAGGCGGTGGAGGAGACGGCGGGGGAGGTCCTCTGGTACCGGGACACCCTGGCGAACACCTTTTTCTCCTCCAGCCACGGAGGCGCCAGCGAGAGCGCCTATTATATCTGGGGCACCAACATGGAAAACTATCCCTATCTCTGCGGCGTGGAGGACCCCTATGAGGAGACGGTGGCGGACAAGAACAGCTACTCCTCCTGGACGGTGAAGTACACCGCGTCGGAGCTGAGCAAGCGGCTCCAGGGCTACGGCTACGGCACCAATACCTCCATCGACCGACTGGAGCTGACCTACTCGGAGCTGGGCAACGTGATCCAGGTGAAGGTCTGCTACACCAACGGCCAGAGCAACACCTTCACCCCCCGGACCAAGGTGGGCATCCGCTCGGCCTTCGGGGTGAACTCCATCCGCTTTACCGTCAACGGCCAGACGGTCCAGGCGGGGGGCGGAAGTTCGTCCTCCTCCACCGGCGGCGGCTACGCCCTCAACGGCTCCGAAGCCCTTGCCAGCCTGGAGGGGCTGTACACCATCTCCGGCAGCGGGACCACGGAACAGACGGGGGAGGAGCTGTATGTCATCTCCGGAACGGGACAGACCTCCAAGGCGGAGGAGAGTTCCGGCTCCGGCGAAACCACCGGCGGTACCAACCAGGGGGGCGGCACCGTCACCGTCTCCGGCAGCTCCTATGTGTTCAACGGCTCCGGCTGGGGCCACCAGGTGGGCATGAGCCAGTACGGCGCCAACGCCATGGCCCGGCTGGGCTTCTCCTACGACGAGATCGTGGAGTTCTATTTCCCCGGCACCCAGGTGGGGGACTACTGATATATCACGGCAAGAAAGGCGTAATGAACATTGAAGACCTCTGATTTTGACTTTTACCTCCCCGAGGAGCTGATCGCCCAGACTCCGCTGGAGCGGCGGGACGCCTCCCGGCTGCTCACCCTAGACAAGACCACCGGCGCGGTGGGCCACCACCACTTTTACGACCTGCCCCAATTCCTGCGTCCGGGGGACTGTCTGGTGATGAACGACTCCCGGGTACTCCCCGCCCGGCTCATCGGCCGCCGGCCCACCGGCGGTGCCTGCGAGGTCCTGCTTTTGGTGGACAAGGGGGAGGGCCTGTGGGAGTGCCTGGTCCGCCCGGGGCGGAAGCTGAAGCCCGGCGCCCAGGTCATCTTCGGGGAGGGCCAGCTCACCGCCACCATCGAAGCGGAGGTGGAGGACGGCAAGCGGCTGGTCCGGTTCCACTACCAGGGGATTTTCCTGGAGATCCTGGAGCAGCTGGGCAAGATGCCCCTGCCGCCCTATATCAAGGCGGAGCTCCAGGACCAGGAGCGCTACCAGACCGTCTACTCCAAGGTGGTGGGCTCCGCCGCAGCCCCCACCGCCGGGCTCCATTTCACCCCGGAGCTGCTGCGCCGGATCCGGGAGATGGGTGTAAAGGAGTGCTACGTTACACTCCATGTGGGCCTTGGCACCTTCCGCCCGGTGAAGGCGGAGGACATTCAGGACCACGAGATGCACTCGGAGTTCTGCCAGATCAGCCAGGAGACGGCGGACGTCATCAACGAGACGAAGCGGAACGGAGGAAGGGTCATCTGCGTGGGCACCACCTCCTGCCGCACCATCGAGTCCTTCGCCGCCGAAGACGGCACCATGACCGCCCGGTCCGGCTGGACCAACATCTTCATCTACCCGGGCTACAAATTCAAGGTGCTGGACGCCCTGGTCACCAATTTCCACCTGCCCCAGTCCACCCTGATCATGCTGGTATCCGCCCTGGCGGGGCGGGAGCACGTGCTGGCCGCCTACGAGGAGGCGGTGCGGGAGCGGTACCGCTTTTTCTCCTTCGGCGACGCCATGTTCATCGCCGACGGCCTGGAACAGGAGGCGCGGCCATGAGCGAGCTGACCGGTCTGCCCAATATCGGCCCGGAACTGGCCCGCCTGCTGGAGGAGGCGGACATCCACGACCCGGAGACCCTGCGGTCGGTGGGGACGGAGGGGGCCTTCCTGCGGCTGAAGGCCCGGGACCCCTCCGCCTGCTTCCACAAGCTCACCGCCCTGGAGGGGGCGGTCCAGGGGGTGCGGAAGACCCAGCTGGACCCGGAGCGCAAAGAGGAACTGCGCCGGTTTTTCCGGGACTGTTCCGGAAAAAAATAGAGGGAATAAGGAGAACTGTCTGTGTTTGAAGTGATCAAAACCGAGGGAAAGGCCCGCCGGGGCGTATTTACCTGCCCCCACGGCACCGCCCAGACCCCGGTGTTTATGAACGTGGGCACCCAGGGGGCCATCAAGGGAGCGGTGTCCGCCCACGACCTGAAGGACATCGGCTGTCAGATCGAGCTGTCCAACACCTATCACCTCCACCTGCGCCCCGGAGACGGGGTGGTGCGCCAGATGGGCGGCCTCCACAAGTTCATGGACTGGGACGGTCCCATGCTCACCGACAGCGGCGGCTTCCAGGTGTTCTCCCTGTCCGGCCTGCGGAAGATCAAGGAGGAGGGGGTCACCTTCGCCTCCCACATCGACGGCCGCCGCATCTTCATGGGTCCTGAGGAGTCCATGCAGATCCAGTCCAACCTGGGCAGCGACATCGCCATGGCCTTCGACGAGTGCGTGGAGAACCCCTCGCCCCGGGAGTATGTCCAGCTGTCCTGCGAGCGGACCGTCCGCTGGCTGGAGCGGTGCATCGCGGAGCATGAACGGCTCAACGCCCAGCCCGGCTGTGTCAACCCCGGCCAGATGCTTTTCGGCATCAACCAGGGCGGGACCTACCCGGACATCCGGGTGTGGCACATGGAGGAGATCGCCAAGCTGAACTGCGACGGCTACGCCATCGGCGGTCTGGCGGTGGGGGAGCCCACCCAGGTGATGTACGACATCATCGACGCGGTGGAGCCCCACATGCCCCAGGACAAGCCCCGCTACCTCATGGGCGTGGGCACCCCGTCCAATATCATCGAGGCGGTGGCCCGGGGCGTGGACTTCTTCGACTGCGTCATGCCCGCCCGGAACGCCCGCCACGGCAAGCTGTACACCTGGGAGGGCACCATCAACCTGAAAAACGAGAAGTACAAGCTGGACCCCCGGCCCATAGACCCCACCTGCACCTGTCCCGCCTGTTCTTCCTTCTCCCGGGCCTACCTGCGCCACCTGTTCACGGCGGGGGAGATGCTGGCCATGCGCCTGGCGGTGCTCCACAACCTCCACTTCTATAACGAGCTTATGGCCCGCATCCGGGAGGCCCTGGACCAGGGGACCTTTGAAGACTTCCGCCGCCGGTATTCCGGGGTGCTGGACCGGCCCGTCCAGGAAGCAAAATGAAAAGAGACGGGGGAATTTGACAAAAAGGCTTGTCAAGAAACCCTATAACCGCTATAATAGTAGAAACGCGTCCAGCAAAACGCTGACAGACGACTTTTGGAGGGAACTACTTTGGAATCTATTGTTTTGCTTGTCCTCATGTTCGCCATGCTCTACTTCTTCATGATCCGCCCCGAGAATAAGCGGAAGAAGGAAGCGGAGAACCTGCGCAACTCCCTGGTCGTGGGTGATGAGATCACCAGCATCGGCGGCATCACCGGCACCGTCTGCGCCGTGAAGGAGAACACCATCGTCATCGAGACCGGCGCCGACCGCGTCCGCATTGAGATGACCAAGTGGGCTGTCTCCAGCAAGAACGCCAAGGCCGGCGAGCAGGCAAGTAAGTAAAAAACCGGACATGAAACATACCCTCCCCGCATAGGTTTTGACAGAAGCCATGGGGGAGGGTATTGTTATGAAAAAACGGGACAGACGTCAGGAGGAGACGGGCGGACAGTGGATCGACGCCCTGTGTGACCTGCTGAAGGGGGGCGCGCTGGCCGGGCTGGCGGCTATCCTGTCCCTGCTCCTGTGCGCGGTGCTGGTGTCCGCCGGGCTGCTGCGGGAGCGGTGGATGGAGGGGGCGGTGCTGGCGGTCTGCGTCCTGGGGGCCATGACCGGCGGCCTGTACGCGGCCCGGCGGATCGGCCGCAGGACCCTGCTGGTGGGCCTGGGCGTGGGAGCCGTGTTGTTCCTGCTGCTGCTGACGGCGGGGCTGCTGGCCTATGACACCGCCTCGGTGGACCAGGGCGGAGCGGGGCTGCTGTGCGCCTGCCTGTGCGGCGGCGGCATCGCGGGACTGCTGGGCAGCGGCGGCGCCTCCAAGAAAAAACGCAGAAGATGATTGAAATGGAAAAAGTTCTGTGTTATAATGGCCATAAACTATGCGGGGCCAGGGCTCCGCGATCAATCAGGAGGAGATACCAATGAAGCACATCCAGACTCTCAATGGCGCCACTCTGAAGGCCAGCGCCGCCAAGGGCGGCTGCGGCGAGTGCCAGACCTCTTGCCAGTCCGCCTGCAAGACTTCCTGCACCGTTGCCAACCAGAAGTGCGAGAACCAGTAATATAAATCAGCGCTTGAAAAGGGTAGGCGTCAGCCTGCCCTTTTACTATGTATGTCAGATCAACGCAACGGAAAGGACGTTTCAAGATGGTACATACCTTTACCGCCCTGGGCCAATACCTGGCGGCGGATGTGAACAGCGGCGCGGTCCATGTGCTGGACAAGCTGAGCTATGACCTGCTCTCCCAGGTGGAAGGCCCCATGGGGGAGGCGCTGCCCGGGGAGCTGGCCGCCCGGCTGCCCCAATACAGCCAGGCTGAGCTGGCCGAGGCCTGGGAGGAGCTGCGCGCCCTCCAGGACCAGGGGCTGCTCTTTACCGATGACGAGTACGTGGACCGGGACAAGGCCATGGAGCTGCCCCGCCAGGCGGTGGTAAAGGCCCTGTGCCTCCACGTGTCCCACGACTGCAACCTGCGGTGCAAATACTGCTTCGCCTCCACCGGCGACTTCGGCACCGGCCACCGCATGACCATGGACGTTGAGACCGCCAAGCGGGCCATCGACTGGGTGGTGGCCAAATCCGGCAAGCGGCGGAACATCGAGGTGGACTTCTTCGGCGGCGAGCCCCTCATGGCCATGGACACCGTGAAGCAGACGGTGGAGTACGCCCGGTCCCTGGAAAAAGAACATGGCAAGTGTTTCCGCTTTACGATCACCACCAACGGCATCCTCCTCAACGACGAGAACATCGACTATATCAACCGGGAGATGTCCAACGTGGTCCTCTCCCTGGACGGCCGGAAGGACGTCAACGACAACATGCGCCCCACGGTCAACGGGAAGGGGAGCTATGAGATCATCACCCCCAAGTTCCAGAAGCTGGTGGCCGGCCGGGGCACCAAGGACTACTATGTCCGGGGCACCTTCACCCGCCAGAACCTGGACTTTGCCCAGGACGTGCTCCACATGGGGGACCTGGGCTTCCGTCATGTGTCGGTGGAGCCAGCCAGCGGCCCTCTGGACGACCCCTTCGCCATCAAGGAGGAGGATCTGGCCCAGGTGGAGGCCGAGTACGAAAAGCTGGCCAAGCTGCTGATGGACCGGAAGGACATCAACTTCTTCCATTTCAACGTGGATCTGGCCCAGGGCCCCTGCGTCATCAAGCGACTCCGGGGCTGCGGCGCGGGCTGCGAGTATGTGGCTATCACCCCCGACGGCGACATCTACCCCTGCCACCAGTTTGTGGGGAAGGAGGAGTACCGGATGGGTAATGTGTTCGACGGCTCCTTCGACATGGAGATCTCCCGGACCTTTGCCGACCAGAACATCTACACCCGCCCCGCCTGCCGGGAGTGCTGGGCCCGGTTCTACTGCAGCGGCGGCTGTTCCGCCTCCAATTTGCTTGTCAACGGCGACATAACAAAGTCCAATGAAGTGGCCTGCGCCATGGAGCGCAAACGCTTGGAGTGCGCCATCGCCCTGAACGCCATCGCCGCCGGCATGGGGGAGCAGGGGAATACAAACAGTGATAATACGGACTGTAATCATTGCGGCCAGTGCGGTGAATGACCGAAAATCCCAAGATATAGCATAACGCGGCGAAAAAATATCCATATTTGGTAAGGGAGGCCCCGCTCAGACGGGGCCTCCTTTCTTGTTGTTTTACTTAATTTACATAACGCAATTTACATAACAAGTTTTAAAAATAGAAAAAATTTGAAAAATCCGGGAAAAGGGCTTGCGAAAAATAGCGGAAAAGGCTATATTAAATATATCGTCACAGCTTTCCGCCCCCTCCGTCTATTTCCCGCCTCCGCCTCATACCCTGTATGGAGGTGAGGGCAATGGGAAAACGGGAGCAAAGGAAATGGGACTTGCCATGGGGACAGGGCGCGGTTCTGGTGCTGCTGTGCCTGCTGTTTTTGGCGGGGGGTATGGTCGGGTGCCTGTTTGCCGGGTTGGGAGACCGGTCAGGCGCCCAGGAGCTGCGGGACTATCTGGTGGACTATCTCAGTCTGGTCCTGGAGGGACAGGCCGCCTGCCCCTTCTGGACGGCGGTTTGGAACGAGCTGTGCCGCCTGCTCCCGGTCCTGCTGCTGGGGCTGGCGGCGGCCGGTGTGGCGGTGATCCCCCTGGTCCTGGCGGTCCGGGGATTTTTCTTCGCGTTTTCCGTGGGCTGCTTCTGCCGGGTCTTCGGGGCGGCGGGACTGGTCCCGGGGCTGGTCCTCTTTGGTCTGCCCGCCCTGCTGTGGGGGCCCGCCCTCTTTTTGGCCGCGTTTCAGAGCATGACCAGTGCTCAGGCCCTGATGCGGCGGGTCATGGGAGATCCCCGCTGTCCGCTGCCCTTCGGCCCCCGGTACTGGCTGAGGGCGTGGCTGTGCGTCCTGTTGGCGCTGGCCTGCGGGGGCGTGGAATACGCGGTGGTGCCGGTGCTGCTCCGGGCGGCCGCCCGTGTTGTGTTGTAATTTTGTGTTGGGAGAGTTGACTTGTGACTGATTGGTTATCTGTCTACGAGGACTATCTGAAAAATGAAAAACAGGCCTCGGCGAACACGGTCAGCTCTTATCTGCGGGACGTGCGGCAGTTCGCCAAAGAGATGGAGGAACGGGAGATCCCCCTGACCGAGGTGCTGTCTCAGGACGTGGAGGAGTATGCCCACGGTCTGACCCGGAAAGGGAAGTCCCCCGCCACGGTGACCCGTTCCGTGGCCTCCATCAAGTCCTTTTATAACTGCCTCATCAGCCGGGGCGGGATCGACCGGAACCCGGCCAAGGGCGTGGTCCCCGCCAAGGTGGAGCGCAAGCTCCCCCAGGTGCTGACAGGGAAAGAGGTGGAGCTGTTTCTGGAGCAGCCCGAGTGCACCGACCTGAAGGGTTACCGGGACCGGGCCATGCTGGAGTTGCTCTACGCCACCGGCATCCGGGTCAGCGAGCTCATCGCCCTGGACGTGGACGACCTGAATCTCCCCGGCGGCGTGCTCAAGTGCTTCAGCAAGGGAAAGGAACGGATCATCCCCCTGTACCCGGCCGCCATCCGCGCCCTGAACGAATATGTACATAACGTCCGGCCCCAGTTGGTGGACTCCCTGGACGAGACGGCCCTCTTTGTCAACATGAACGGAGAGCGGATGAGCCGCCAGGGCTTCTGGAAGCTCATCAAATATTACCAGGAGAAGGCGGGCATCAAGAAGGACATCACGCCCCACACCCTGCGCCACTCCTTCGCCGCCCATCTGCTGGAGAACGGGGCGGACCTGCGGTCCATTCAGGAGATGCTGGGACACGCCGACATCTCGTCCACCCAAATCTATTCCCGGCTGCTGAACCAGAAAATCAAGGATGTATATTTAAAAGCCCATCCCAGGGCATGAAAACGCGGCAGGAGGGAGGCCTCCTGCCGTTTTTGCGTTTACAAGTTTACCGCGGCCTGCTATAATGGAAAAAAGTTTTGTTGACCAAAGAGGAGTTTTTCATGAAGGCAAAGACCTTATTTTATTGTACCGAGTGCGGCAATGAGACTCCCAAGTGGGCGGGAAAATGCCCTGCCTGCGGCGCCTGGAACACCGTTGTGGAGCGCCCGGCGGAGAAGCCGGCGAAAAAGGCCGGCCCGGCCGCCTCACGGGGGTCGGCCATCGGGGTGGCAGTCCGCCGCCCCAAGCCCATGACCGAGGTGGAGACCACCGATGAACTGCGCTTTCTCACCGGAATGGGGGAACTGGACCGGGTGCTGGGGGGAGGGGCGGTAAAGGGCTCCCTGGTGCTGGTGGGCGGCGCCCCCGGCATCGGAAAATCCACCCTGATGCTCCAGATCTGTGACAATCTCTGCCGGTTCGCCACCGTTTTATACGTGTCCGGTGAGGAATCGGAGCGTCAGATCAAGCTCCGGGCTGAGCGCTTGAAGGTGCGGGGAGAGGGGCTTTATCTGCTGTCGGAGACCAACCTGGAAAACCTGGTGGACGCCGTACACCAGCTCCAGCCCGACGTGCTCATCGTGGACTCCATCCAGACCATGTACAACGGGGATGTAAGCTCCGCGCCCGGCAGCATCACCCAGGTGAAGGAGTGCACCATGACCCTGATGCAGCTGGCGAAAGGGGAGGGGCTCACCGTATTTGTGATCGGCCACGTGAACAAAGAGGGTTCCATTGCCGGTCCCAAGGTGTTGGAGCACATGGTGGACTGCGTGCTCTACTTCGAAGGGGAGCGCCACATGGCCTACCGCATCCTGCGCGCGGCCAAAAACCGCTTCGGGGCCACCAATGAGATCGGCGTCTTCGAGATGGAGGACGGCGGTCTGACGGAGGTGCCCAACCCCTCGGAAGCTATGTTGGCAGGCCGCCCGTCCGAGGCCCCCGGCACCTGTGTCACCTGCGTCATGGAGGGTGTGCGCCCGGTGCTGGCGGAGATCCAGGCCCTGGTGGTGCCCAGCAGCCTGGGAAACCCCCGGCGGGTAAGCAACGGGTTCGATTATAACCGCGGGATGCTGCTGCTGGCGGTGCTGGAGAAACGGGGCGGACTGTTGGTGGGCAATTGCGACGCCTATATGAACGTCATCGGCGGCCTGTACCTGGATGAGCCGGCCGCCGATCTGGCCGCGATCCTTGCCCTGGCTTCCAGCTTTCGGGACCGCCCGGTGCCCCACGATCTGACCGCCATCGGAGAGGTGGGTTTGACTGGGGAGCTCCGGTCAGTCAGCGCCCTGGGACAACGGCTGGCCGAGGTCCGGCGTCTGGGCTTCACCAAGTGCCTGATCCCCAAGCGGGTCCAGGGAAAGCTGGTGGTCCCGGAGGGCCTGGAGCTGATCCGGGTGGCCAATATCCGGGAGGCCCTGGCCGCGCTGCTGTGACGCCGCAGACGGGTGCCTGGGGATAAAGTTCACACAGCCGCCGCTGGAAGGGCTCCCGGAAGACAGTGCCCGGGACAAGAAACACCGCCCGTCTTTCTGATAGACACAGGGATCGGTGCAGGCAATGAGACTCACGTGGATCCACCTCGATTCCATCCGGCATCTGTGTCTTAGCATCTCCAAAAGACTTTTTCATATACCGATCGAAAGGAGGGACGTTAAAGGCCCTCAAAAAGGGATTGGGTATCAGGTCAACAAAATAAATAGAGGTTTTGTTTACCTGGACGGGACATGGTCTCGTCCGGGTTTTTTCGTCCCCGCCGTGGCGGGGGTCCGCACCCCCGAAGGGGGTGTGCAGGACCCGGCGCAC
>Ga0129308_1002882_pt1 | contig 13511 bp, 9 predicted proteins | sample L827metagenome_FD_94440 | JGI IMG/M metagenome (GOLD analysis project Ga0129308, IMG submission 94440) | Ring-tailed lemur group fecal microbial communities from Wisconsin, USA - L827 metagenome | ecosystem: Host-associated > Mammals > Digestive system > Large intestine > Fecal | place: USA...
AGCTGATAGGCGTCCCCCGCCTCGTCCAGCTTCAGATAGCCCTGGGGGTTGATGTTCAGATAGATGTCCGCCACATTGCTGCCGCCGTTGGAGGTGACGTCGCGGTCCACGGTGGTCTTGGTCCTGCCCTCGGGCTTCAGGTCGGCCTCCGTCACCGCCATGCTGTAATCCGCGGTCTTTTTGAAGATGCCCGCATAGGTCACATAGTCCTCGCCGCTGACCCGGTAATTGTAGGTGCTGCCGTCGGCCAGGTCAAAGTAATAGGTGGCGGTGCCGTCCTGGTTGTCCACAGACTTGGCGGCCTCCACCTCGGTAAAGGGGACATAGTGCTTTGTCTTACTGCCTACAAACAGCTCCGCGTCGCTGGGAACCGTGATGCTGGCGTCGGGCAGGGGCTCTGGAGTAGGCTCGGGCGTCGGTTCCGGAATCGGGTCCGGCTCCGGTACATTGCCTACGTTCACCTTGCACACCGGCGGGACCAGATAATTGGGGATACTGCCAAGCTGGTCATCGTAGGTGCTGTAATTGGAAGAATCATACTGCGCGGTCACATAGTAGATCCCAGGCTCCGTGATGGAGAACGTAACCTCTCCATAAGTATCTGTTATTACGTTCTGTGCATAGATGTCTCCCCAAATCTGCTCGCCCCGGAAGGCATCGGGCACAGAGTATTCGCCGGACGCCATATCATAAACGCCGATAGGAGCCGTGGCCACCGGCTTCTCTACAGGATTCCAGCTCTCGTCATAACCGCAGTATTTAAGGGTCAGCGTAAACTCCTCGCCGACATCGACCGCTTTTTCCTTGACGTCGAAGAAGGAATATCGGTCGGACCAAGCCGCAGTATCACAGTAGAGAAACGCGGTAATGGCGTCGCCATCCGTCAAATACTCCTGATCGACCGCATTCGTGATAACGTCATTTCGATAATATCCCGATGCGCTCGCATCCTCGCCCCACAGCGTGGCAACAAACTTTCCATAGTCGCCGCTGGAGGTTGCATAGCCGTCGGCGCCGCCGCTGTAATAGAGCGTGTGGGCAGTCGCCAGGGCTTCGTCCAGGCTGTACTTCCCGTCTCCGTCCAGGTCCGTAACCGTGACGGGACGTTGGTACATCACCGCATCGGTCTTATCCTTTACAAATTGACCCTGATCAAAGATCGTCATGGAAACCTTGACTTTTTCACTGCTCTCCGCTGCAAATGCCGTGGCCGGCATCAGCGACAGCATCATGGCCGCGCACAGCAGCCACGACAAAATTCGTTTTCTCATTTGTTTTCTCCTCTCGCCTCTCGATTTTAATTCTCTTCGGACAAAACAAAACCGCATCGCCCCCCGTTTTGGGGTGGCGATGCGGAAAAAAGCGCGCAAAAGCGCCAAGTACGCAAACAACACGCCCTGGTTTCGGCAGGAGGTTATCTGGTCCGTTACGTATCTGACTTATCCCTTTCGGGCTTCACAGTGACCGACTCGCGGGGCTTCGCACCCCATTCCGTACTGACCGCGCCCTTGACCGGCGCTGACGGACCAGCGATACCGTATTGAGTTGTCAAAAAAGTTCGTTCTTATCTTACAATAAACTTACGGATTTGTAAACAGAAATCGCCCTGCTTCTTCTCCTTCTCTGCATCTTGATGTTTTTCGGCATTCCTGCTATGCTGTAAGGGAATCAACTTCATGACAAAGGCGGAAACAATATGATCAGTGATTACAGAAGCAAATTTGTGCCCCCCGAGGAGGCGGCCAAGGCGGTCCGCTCCGGGGATTGGGTGGACTACGGCTTCGGCGCTGGCTTCCCTGAGCTGATGGACCGGGCCTTGGCCGGGCGGAGGGACGAGCTGACCGGCGTAAAGGTCCGGGGCGGGCTGGTCATCCGGCCCCGCATTGAGGTGGTGGAGCAGGACCCGGAGCAGAAGGCCTTCTCCTATTACAGCTGGCACATCGGCGACTACGAGCGCAAGCTCCAAAGCCGGGGGCTGGTCCAGTTCATCCCCACCCTCCTGCGTTCCCTGCCGGAGCTGTACCGGAACCACATCCGGGTGGACGTGGCCTTCGTGCCCGTCTCCTCCCCCGACGACCAGGGCTACTGCGGCCTGGGCATCTCCAACTACGCCTGGCGGGTCATCTTTGAGCACGCCCGGACGGTGATCTTCGAGATCAACGAGCGCCTCCCCCGGCTCCAGGGGGTGGACGGCTCCCACCGGGTCCACCTGTCCGAGGCCGACCACATCGTGGAGGGCGAGCACGAGCCTCTCCCCGTCCGCAGCTACCGGGACCCCTCCCCCGTCGACGTCCAGATCGCCAAGCTGGTGGTGGACGAGATCCCAGACGGGGCGGTGCTGTCCCTGGGCGTGGGCGGCGTGCCCTTCACCGTGGCCAAAATGCTGGCCGAGTCCGATAAAAAGGACCTTGGCTGCTGGACCGGCACCATCAGCGACGCCTTCTTGGCCCTCCACAAGGCGGGCAAGCTGACCAACCAGCGCAAGGAACTCGACGCCGGCCGCTCCACCTGGAACCTGGCCATGGGCTCCCAGGAGCTGTACGACTGGCTGGATGCGGAACCCGACCTGTTCCGCCCCGGCGACGTGGACTACGTCCACTCCCCCGACCGCATGGGGCGGTTGCGCAATTTCATCGGCATCATGGGCGGCGTACAGCTGGACCTGATGGGCCAGGAAAACGCCGAGTCCGCCGGCAGCCGCCAGCTCTCCGGCATCGGCGGCCAGCTGGATTTCCTCGAGGGCGCCTACCGCTCCCAGGGCGGCAAGGGCTTTATCTGCCTGAACTCCTCCCGCAGGGACAAGGAGGGCAATCTCAGATCCAACATCGTGCCCTTCATCCCCGGCGGCAGCACCGTCTCCGCCCCCCGCACCATGATCCAGTATGTGGCCACCGAATACGGCGTGGTCAAACTGTCCGGTCTGTCCCTCCGCGAGCGGGCCCAGGCCATGATCTCCGTCGCTCACCCCGATTTCCGGGAGGAACTGGCCCGGTACGCCCGGGAGCACTTCTAATCCAAGTCTCAAATGAAAAAGGAGCGCCGCGTACTGGGTATGCGGCGCTCCTTTTTGTCCCACAGCGCGGCTCTCAGCCGTCCAGCAGGCGGATATAGTGGTTGGCCTCCCGCAGGACGTGGTCGGCCAGCAGGGGCAGAATGACGGACCGGATCTTGCAGTCTCCGATGCCCTTGGCTCCGGCGGCCTTGAAGTCCCGGAATTTGATGGTCTCCCCCAGAGAGTCTGCGGCCAGAACGCGGTCCTGGGCGGCACAGCTGTCGGCCAGCAGGCGGGCGTAATCCTTGGCAAAGGAGTCCGCCGTCTCGATCAGCTGGTTCTCCGTGGGGTCCAGCAGCCCCCGGATAAACATGGCATGCTCCATCATGATCTGGTTCCAGAAGCGCTCCACCTCGGCCATGGACTGGCAGTCCAGACAGCCGCAGTCCTCCAGGCGGCGGACGTAGTCCCGGTACAGCCGGGCCTCCCGGAGGATGTGCTCGATGAGGAGCGGATAATTCATGGTGAACATTTGACAGCTGAGTACACGGTCCAGGGTGCGCTCCTTCAGGGCGATGAGCCCGTCCAGCAGCCGCAGCGCCCGTCCATTCAGGGCGCTGACCCGGCGGAACAGCTCGGGCTGGAGACGGCAGACCTCCCCGCCCCGCAGCCTCTCGGCCCGGGCGGTGAGGCTCTGGTCGATGGCGATACCGGTGAAGCGCTGGGTCTGGCGCTCGGCCCGGGCGGTAAATTCCGTGACGAATTCGCCGGAGCGCACCGTCACCGGGCGGACAATGCCCTCTCCCAGGGTCAGGGCCTGGCGGAGCACCCCCTCAAATTCCCGTTTGAAGCGGTCCGCTTCCCGGGCAAAGTCAGCATCCACAGGGGTAAACCCGGCCTCCAGGAACAGGGAGTGCTCCTTCATGATCCGGGCAAAAAACAGATGCAGCTCCAGCGACTGGACTGCATATTGGGTGTCTTGAAACACAGGTTCTTCCTCCAATGCGTTGGTGATTCGGGGTCCGAACCATCCTATGCCTGGGACTGCCCTCTTGTAACCGGCGGGACATAAAAAGCGGCCGCCCGATGAGCAGCCGCTTTTCTGAATTTTTTATTCCTCCCCATTCTCGCCGGATGGCGCCATGGGACCGGTAGGACCTATGTACCGGTGAGTCTCGGTGGGCAGGCCCCGGCGCTGGAGGCCCCGGATGACCAGACGGCGCAGGACGCTGTAAATCATGGCGAAGATGGGGACACCCAGCACCATACCGGCAAAGCCGAACAGGCCGCCGAAAAGCAAGATGGAAAACAGCACCCAGAAGGAGGCCAGACCGGTGGAGTCGCCCAGGATCTTGGGCCCCAGGATGTTTCCGTCGAACTGTTGCAGGACAAGGATAAAGATGACGAAATAGACGCATTGGAGAGGACTGACCAGCAGGATCAGCAACGCGCAGGGGATGGCTCCGATGAAGGGACCGAAAAAGGGGATGATGTTGGTCACGCCTATGATGGTGGCCACCAGAGCCGGGTACGGAAATTTGAACAGGTTGCAGCAGACCAGGGCGATGATGCCGATGATCAGGGAGTCCAGCAGCTTGCCGTTGATGAAGCCGCTGAGGATATGGTAGGCATTCCGGGTCTCGGCCACGATCAGATCTCCGTAGCGGGGCGGGAAGATGCTGTACACGATCTTCTTGCTCTGGGCGGCGAAGATGTCTTTCCGGACCAGCAGATAGACCGACACGATAACCGCGATGAGAAGATCCTTGGCCAGCACCAGCATGGCAATGACCAGGGTGGAGACTCCGGACACCACGCCGGTGATGTTGGGCAGGATGGACTCCCGCAGCCAGCGGACGGTGGAGGTCACCGACTCCAGATTGGGCAGGATGTCCGAGCTGAGCCACTGCTCCAGAGACAGGGCCGCCGAATTGTAAAGCGGCATCACGGTGGCCTGGATCTCCGGATTGCTCTCCAGAAATGCCTGGAGCCACCCCTGCATGCTCTTGATATAGCCGGGGAAGGCGTTGACCAGCCCCACCACACTGAGATAGACCTGGGGGATGACCATGGCCAGCAGCAGATAGAGCAGGAAAAAAGCGAAGGCCATACTAAAAATAATAGCCAGTACGTTGAGGAACCGGACGTTCCGCTCGTCCGCCAGCCTTTCGTTGGTGGTCATGGCCGTCATAAACCGGAAGATGTGCCGGTGGATGGGCAGCAGCAGAAACGCCAGGATCATGCCCAGGAAAATAGGGCGCAGGATGTGGGTCAGAGCACCGAGGAATGCTCTGACCGCGCTTCCGTGGTAGATGGCGAAAAACAGCAGGATGGACGCGGCAATGACGCAGAACGCGGTAACCCCTATAGCGAGATAGGATTTATACTGGTTTCGTTTCATTTCTGAACCACCTGCACTCCGCTTAAACTTTCAGCTCCGCTTCCGGCTCCTCCATGGCTTCGGACCAGCGCTCCAGCACCGGGGCCACCTGGGCGTTCAGGAACTCCTCCACCTGCTGGGGGCAGCGGCCGATGTAGCGGCTGGGCTCCAGATGGGCGGTCAGCTCCTCTCGGGTCATGCCGAATACGGGGTCCTCCGCGATGAGATCAATGAGATTATTTGTAAGGCCGAGGTCCTTTACATTCCTTCCGGCCTCAAGGGAATGGACACGGATGCGCTCGTGGAGCTCCTGGCGGTTCCCGCCCCGCTTCACGGAGTCCATCATGATATTCTCGCTGGCCATGAAGGGCAGTTCCTCCATGACGTGCTTCTCAATGACCTTGGGATGGACCACCAGGCCGGAGGCCACATTCTCATAGATGTTCAGGACCGCGTCCACGGCCAGGAAGGCTTCGGGCACCGAGATGCGCTTGTTGGCCGAGTCGTCCAGAGTCCGCTCGAACCACTGGGTGGAGGCGGTGATGGCGGGGTTGGCCGCGTCGGCGATGACGTACCGTGCCAGGGAACAGATGCGCTCACACCGCATGGGGTTGCGCTTATAAGGCATGGCGGAGGACCCGATCTGGTTCTTCTCAAAGGGCTCCTCCACCTCCTTCAGGTGGCACAGCAGACGCATGTCGGTGGCGAACTTGCTGGCGGACTGGGCGATGCCGGCCAGGGTGGACAGCACGTTGTAGTCCATCTTCCGGGAGTAGGTCTGTCCGCTTACGGGGACAACGCCCGTAAAGCCCATCTCCTTGGCAATTTTCTTCTCCAGTTCCTTCACCTTCTCATGGTCGCCCTCGAAGAGCTCCAGGAAAGATGCCTGAGTGCCGGTGGTGCCCTTGGAGCCCAGCAGCTTCAGGGTGGAGATGCGGTACTCCACCTCCTCCAGGTCCATGAGCAGGTCGTTCATCCACAGGGTGGCGCGCTTGCCCACGGTGACCAGCTGGGCGGCCTGGAAGTGGGTGAAGCCCAGGGTGGGCAGGGCCTTGTACTCGTCGGCAAACTTGGCCAGCTTGGCAATGACCCGGACCAGCTTGTTCCGGACCAGAACGAGCCCTTCCCGCATGAGGATCACGTCGGTGTTGTCCCCCACGTAGCAGCTGGTGGCCCCCAGGTGAATGATGGGCATGGCCTTGGGGCACAGCTCGCCGTAGGTGTGGACATGGGCCATCACATCGTGGCGCAGCTTCTTCTCCCACTGGGCGGCCTTCTCATAGTCGATATCGGTGATATGGGCCTCCAGCTCCTCCACCTGCTCCTGGGAGACGGGCAGGCCCAGCTCCATCTCGGCCCGGGCCAGGGCCACCCACAGGCGGCGCCAAGTGGTAAACTTCTTGTCCGCGGAGAACAGATACAGCATCTCCTTACTGGCATAACGGGAGGACATGGGGCTTTCATACGTATTGGTTGGCATAGGTTGATCGACCTCTTTATCTCGAGAGTGTGCCGGTGAATGGGCTCCCTCTTTCCTGGAAAGCGCCGGACCGGCTGACGTATTTATTATATCGTACCATCGGCTCTTTTGCTACAATTTCTAAAAACTTTCACGAAATTTTAAGGATGTTCCTCCCCCCTGCCCCGTCTTGTCTGGAAACAAAAACAGGAGCAGTGCCCAAGGGCACTGCTCCCTGCAGATTCCGATTCACGCCTCGCCCGTTCGCAGCGCAATATAAGTCCCGACGGCCAAGCGTTGTCTTGTTAAACCGCCTGCCCCTTCAGGAACTTCTCCAGGCGGTCCAGACCCTCCCGGATGTTGGTGCGGGAGGTAGCGTAGGACCAGCGGACGAAGTTGGGGGCGTTAAAGCTGGTGCCGGGGACCACGGCCACCTTGCCGTACTTCAGAAACAGCTGGCCGAAGTCGTCGGCATTGTGGATGGTAGTACCGAAGAGCTCCTTGCCGATGAGCTGCTCAATGTTCATCATCACGTAGAAGGCGCCGTGGGGCTTGATGCAGCTGACGCCCTCGATGCTGTTCATGCGCTCCACCATGTAGTTGCGGCGGCGCTCAAAGGCCAGACGCATCTGCTCCACTGTGTCCTGGGGACCGCTCAGAGCCTCCACCGCGGCCTTCTGGGAGACGGCGCAGGGGGAGCCGGTGCTGTGGCTGAGGTAGTTGGCAATGACCTTGGCGACCTGGGCGTTGGCGGCCACATAGCCGATCCGCCAGCCGGTCATGGCGTAGGCCTTGGACACACCGTTGATGAGCAGGGTACGCTCCTTGGCCTCGGGGCTGATGGCGGCGAAGCTGACGAACTCCTCGTTGTCATAGACCAGGCTGTAATAGATCTCGTCGCTGATGACGTAAATGTCGGCCTCCACGCAGACCTTGGCGATGGCCTCCAGCTCCTTGCGGCTGTACATCATACCGGTAGGGTTGGAGGGATTGTTCAGGATCATGCACTTGGTCTTGGGGGTGATGGCGGCGGCCAGCTTCTCGGCGGTAAGCTTGAAGTCCTCGGCCTCAGAGGCGTCCACCACCACGGGGACGCCGCCCACCATGCGGATCATCTCCACATAGCTGACCCAGTAGGGAGAGGGCAGGATCACCTCGTCCCCCGGGTTGACCAGGGCCCGCAGGGCGGTGTAGACGCAGGGCTTGGCACCGTTGGACACGGCGATCTGCTTGAAGTCGTACTCCACCCCGCAGTCTTCCTTCAGCCGCTGGCAGATGGCCTTGCGCAGCTCCACGGTGCCGGTGGAGGGCGTGTAGCGGGTGTCGTTGTTGTCGATGGCCGCGTGACCGGCGGCCTTGATATGATCGGGAGTGGCAAAGTCGGGCTCGCCGGCGCCGAAGCCGATCACGTCGATCCCGTCCGCCTTCATCTGCTTGAACATGGTGTCGATGGCCATGGTTGCGGAAGGCTCGACCGCCAGAGCGATTTTAGACAATTCTTTCATAACTGATTCCTCCTGATCCTATCCTAAAAAGAAGTGGAACGCAGGGGATTCCCTACGCCTCCACTGATTTGATTTTGCAGCTGCGCCAAAGGTCAGGCTCAACAGCGCACGACATATTATACGCACCATCTTGCAAAAAAGCAAGTAAAATTTAAGAAAAATTTGAAAAAATGAATTATGGTCCATCATATCTTTCAAAATGCAAGCTATCCGTCAAAATCGGCCAAAATTTAGGGGCATAAAAGAGAGGCCCCCGTTTCCGGGGGCCTCTGCTGCATCAAATCTTGCTTCGGATCAGTTCGCCCATGCGGACGGTGCCCACGGCCTCCTGGCCTGGGGCGGCGATGTCGGCGGTGCGCCAGCCCTCGTTGAGGACGGCATCCACCGCCTCCTCGATAGCGTTGGCCTCCTCCGCCAGCTGGAAGGAGTAACGGAACATCATGGCCACGGACAGGATGGTGGCGATGGGGTTGGCCTTATCCTGACCGGCGATGTCAGGGGCAGAGCCGTGGATGGGCTCGTACAGACCGGGGGCGGCGTCGCCGATGGAGGCGGAGGGCAGCAGGCCGATGGAGCCGGTGATCATAGATGCCTCGTCGGACAGGATGTCGCCGAACATATTCTCGGTGACCACCACATCGAACTGGGCGGGGTCCCGGACCAGCTGCATGGCCATGTTGTCCACCAGCACGTCCTCGTAGGCCACGTCGGAATACTCCTCGGCCAGGCGGTGCATCACCTTGCGCCACAGGCGGGAGGTCTCCAGCACGTTGGCCTTGTCCACGCTGGCCATCTTATGATTGCGCAGGCGAGCCAGCTCGAAGGCCCGACGGCCGATGCGCTCGATCTCCTGCTCAGAGTAGGCCATCCGGTCGGCGGCCTCCTCTCCCCTGTCCTCAGTCTGGTAGTGCTCCCGCTGGCCGAAGTAGATGCCGCCGGTGAGCTCCCGGACGATCATCAGGTCGATGCCCTTATCCGCCGTCTCCTTCTTCAGAGGGCAGGCGTCGGCCATGGCGGGCCGGAGGGCGGCGGGGCGCAGGTTGGCGTAAAGCCCTAAGTCCTTGCGGATGGACAGCAGGGCGGTCTCGGGCCGCTTATCGGCGTCGGTGGAGTGGCCCCACTTGGGGCCGCCCACGGCGCCCAGCAGGACGGCGTCGCAGGCTTTACACTTCTCGGCGGTGCCGTCGGGGTAGGACTTGCCCACCGCGTCGATAGCGCAGCCGCCCATCATTACGTCGGTGTATTCAAAGGTATGGCCGAACTTGGCGCCCACGGTCTCCATGACCTTGACGGCCTCGCCCACCACCTCGGGGCCGATGCCGTCGCCCCGGATCAGTGCAATTTTATAGTTCATTTTCCCAAACCCCTCGCTTTCAGAGAGCGGAGCAGTCCGCCGCCCTGGATGATACCGTTGATGAACTCCGGGAAGGGCGCGGCCTGGTAGGTCTTCCCGGTAGTGACGTCGGTGATGACGCCGGTGGCGAAGTCAACCTCCACTTGATCCCCGGCCTGGATCTCCTCGGCGGCCTGGGGGCACTCCACGATGGGGAAGCCGATGTTGATGGAGTTGCGGTAGAAGATGCGGGCGAAGGAGGGGGCGATGACGCACTTGACGCCGCAGGACTTGATGGCCAGGGGGGCGTGCTCCCGGGAGGAGCCACAGCCGAAGTTGGGACCGGCCACGATGATGTCCCCCGCCTCCACGGTGGAGGCAAAGCCGGCGTCGATGTCCTCCATGCAGTGGGAGGCCAGAGCCGCGGGGCTGGGGTCGTTCAGGTGCCGGGCCGGGATAATCACATCGGTGTCCACGTTGGCGCCGTATTTGTAAACCTTCATATCGAAAAGTCCTTTCGTGTGATAGTTGTGGATACTTTTTCTTGTAAGAAAAAGTATCAAAAAGAACGTTGGAAAAAACTTTGTTTTTTCCCTATGTAAACCGAGAGCCTTCTTGTATACGCGGTATAAAGTTCTTTTCGCTTCCTTTCACCAAAGGCACTAAGAAGCTCTAAGCTCATGCTTCGCATTCGCAAAGGCCTTCTATGTCTTTCAAGAAAAGGAAGAACCCCCTCGTTTAAACGGTTCTTGGATCCGCCACGCAACCCGCGATGGCGGAGGCGGCGGCCACGTCGGGGCTGGCCAGGATGACCTCGGAGGTGACGTGACCCATGCGGCCCACGAAGTTGCGGTTGGTGGTGGAGACGGTGCGCTCCCCTTCCGCCATGACGCCCATGTGGCCGCCCAGACAGGGGCCGCAGGTGGGGGTGGAGACGGCGCAGCCCGCCTCGATGAAGGTCTGGATCAGGCCCTCCTCCATGGCCTGGAGGACGATGTCCTGGGTGGCGGGGATGACGATGCAGCGGACATTGTCGGCCACCTTTTTGCCCTTCATAACGGCGGCGGCGGCCCGCAGGTCGCTGATACGGCCGTTGGTGCAGGAGCCGATGACCACCTGGTTGATGGGCAGGCCGGCCACCTCGCTGACCACCTTGGTGTTCTCGGGCAGGTGGGGCATAGCCACGGTGGGCTCCAGTTTGTCCAGATCAATGACCACCTCGCTGTCGTAGACGGCGTCGGGGTCGGCGGCAAAGGCCTCGCAGGGACGGTTCACCCGGCCGTTGATGTACTCCATGGTCTTTTCGTCCACGGGGAAGATGCCGTTCTTGCCGCCTGCCTCGATGGCCATATTGGAGATGGTAAAGCGGTCGTCCATGGTCAGGGAGGACACGCCCTCCCCCGCAAACTCCAGGGACTTATAGAGGGCGCCGTCCACGCCGATGGCGCCGATGAGGTGCAGGATCACGTCCTTGCCGGACACGTGGGGCTGGAGCTTGCCCTTCAGGGTGACCTTGATGGCGGAAGGCACCTTGAACCAAAGCAGGCCGGTGGCCATGGCGGCGGCCATGTCGGTGGAGCCCACGCCGGTGGAGAACGCGCCCAGGGCGCCGTAGGTGCAGGTGTGGGAGTCGGCGCCCACGATAACCTCGCCGGGGGCGCACAGGCCCTTTTCGGGCAGGAGGGCGTGCTCCACGCCCATGTGGCCCACGTCGAAGAAGTTGGTGATCTGGTGCTTGTGGGCAAAGGTCCGGGCCTTCAGGCACAGCTCGGCGGACTTGATGTCCTTGCAGGGGGTATAGTGGTCCAGGACAATGGAGATCTTGTCCTTGTCAAAGACTTCGGTAAATCCTGCCTTCTCAAACTCGGTGATGGCGACGGGGGTGGTGATGTCGTTGCCCAGCACCATATCCAGCTTGGCCTCGATGAGCTGGCCCACCTCTACCTGGTGCAGGCCGGCGGCCTTGGCCAAAATTTTCTGCGTCATGGTCATTCCCATAAAAAATTCCTCCTAAGCGGCTTGTGTGGATTGATGTCAGTATGCCAGTTCTCTTGCCAAAAGAATGTAAACTATGTTACAATTTAGAAAAGATTTTTCCCTTGATCATTTTAAAGGGCGGGGCCTGCCCCGCCGCTCTCTGGAGGTACGTTTATGGAACCCATGTCCCCTTCCGTCCTGGACCTGCCCGCCCACATCTGGCGGCCTTTCGCTGAACACCGGGCCCCCATCCGCTGCTCTCCCGGCTTTCTCATCTACCTCCAGGACACCGAGGCCACCTGCTTCTATTATTTAAAGGAGGGGCGGGTGAAGAGCTTCATCCAGTCGGAGGACGGGGCCGAGCGGGTCCTGAACATCTACGCGACCGGGAGTCTTTTCGGGGAGGCCTCCTTCTTCGACGAGCTGCCACGAGTGTCCTCCGCCGTGGCCCTCACTCCCTGCCAGCTGGTGCCCATTGACCGGGAGCTGGTCACCCAGGAGATCGCCCAGGACCCGGAGCTGGCACTGGCCATGATGAAGTACCTGGCCCGGACGGTGCGCCTGCTGTCCGGCCAGGTGGACCAGATGGCCTTCCGCCCCGCACGGTGGAGGGTGGCCCGGTACCTGCTGTCCCTCTCCCCCGCGGTTGGCGCCGTCCAATGTACCCAGGAGGACATCGCCGCCTCCGTCTCCGTCAGCCGGATCACGGTGAGCCGCATCCTGAACGATTTCGCCAAAAAGGGGTGGGTCAAGCTGGGCTACCGGGGGCTGGAGCTGCTGGACTCCGGGGCGCTGGAGGAGCTGTGCCGGGAATAAAGGCCGGGACCGTATATCTTTCCCTCTCCGTCCGTCAGGCCACAAAAAAACCGCGGGATGTTCTCGGAACACCCCGCGGGTTTTTCTTTTTATGGTATGTAGCTTAGACCGGCTGCTTTTCCAGCGCCACGGCCCGCTCCAGGGCAGCGTCGATATTGGGCTGGAAGTTGTCCGCACCCACCTCGTCGTAGAGGCCGGACTTCTGGAAGACGGACATGGGCTGCTCGCCCACATGGGAGAACACCACCTGGATGCCCTTACGGCGGCACTCCTCCCACAGACGGCGCAGGCCGTTGAGGGCGGTGATGTCCAGGGCAGGCATGGCCCGCATCCGCAGGACCAGCACGCTCTTGTCGGTGCTCTCGTCCAGGTGGGGGATCTTATCGGCGGCGCCGAAGAACATGGGGCCGGTGATCTCATAGACCATGACGTGGGCGGGGACGGGCTTCAGGCGGCCCTGGTCGTCGTTGGTGTCCTCCACATAATCCCACTCCTTGACCTCGGCCACGTTGGCCATGCGGGTCATGAACAGCAGGCAGGCCAGAGACAGGCCCACGGCAATGGCCACCACCAGGTCGAAGACCACCGTGAGGACGAAGGTGAGCACCAGCACGGCGACGTCGCTCTTGGGGGAGTGCTTGATGACGCTGACCACGGTGCGCCAGCCGCTCATATTATAGGCCACCTGGAACAGGATGGCGGCGATGCAGGGCATGGGGATCAGGGCGGCGTAGGGCATCAGCAGCACCAGAACCAGCAGCAGGACCACGGCGTGGACCATACCGGCGATGGGAGACACGCCGCCGTTTTTGATGTTGGCGGCGGTACGGGCGATGGCGCCGGTGGCGGGGATGCCGCCGAAGAGCGCGGAGGCCGTGTTGCCCACGCCCTGGGCCACCAGCTCCATGTTGGAATTGTGGCGGGCGCCGATCATCTCGTCGGCCACCACAGCGGACAGCAGGGACTCGATAGCCGCCAGGATAGCGATGGTGAAGGCGTCGGGAAGCACCGCCTGGACGGTGTCATAGGAGACGGCGGGCACATGGAAG
>Ga0129308_1002883_pt1 | contig 13510 bp, 13 predicted proteins | sample L827metagenome_FD_94440 | JGI IMG/M metagenome (GOLD analysis project Ga0129308, IMG submission 94440) | Ring-tailed lemur group fecal microbial communities from Wisconsin, USA - L827 metagenome | ecosystem: Host-associated > Mammals > Digestive system > Large intestine > Fecal | place: USA...
CCGGCTCCGAATTATATTCCGAAAGCGATTCAACAAAAGCCCTCTCAGCATCCTCATCGAGGGAATATTCGATTTCATACTGCGTGCTCTTATTCTGAAGATCCTTCTGCTCCTTGTAGCGACGGATAATATTCCCAGTCGTACCGACCTCGCTGATCTCCTGAATCAGATCCGTATTTTCCCAGGTAAGACCGAGCTCCTGCCAGGATTTCGAGATCTGGACATCTCCCATCTGAAGTGTAATAACCGAACTGGCAAGCGTCTGTACCTCGCCCTTCACATACGCCTCGGCCTCCTCTGCGGTCATGCCGCCGACATCCTTTTCCCCAATGCAGACGCCCTGGCTGATCACATTCTGCCCATCGGCATGCGCCGGAAACACAAAAGCGGCACCGAGCAGCACTGCCGCAATTACCCCTTTCTTTAATCTGCTATACATAGACATCCCCTTTGATTGTTTACTGTATCAGAAAAACATAGCCGGTATGATCGATCCGACCACCATAGCGATAACGATCACAACAACGATAATCGCTGCGATCCGCTGATTTTTCTTGGAACCAAAATTCATCATGTTAATCACCTCTTCATTTTACCATACTGCAGAATAATCCCGTCAATCATACGGGACGCTTCACTTTTTGTCAGTAACTCTATTTGAACGTTATTCTCTATTCTATGATATTTTATCAGATCCCGCAAGTATCCTTTTTGTGAATTTGTGATGGGCTGCGGCTTTTTGCTCTTAAAATGCAGCGGAGCCGGCAAAAACAGCTCCGGCCGCGCCCCTGCAAACTCCTCCCGCAGCCTTTCATACAGCCTCGCGGCAGTCAGCGCATCGTCGAGCGCGCGGTGGTGGTGCTCCTGGGGGATCCCATAATAACACGCAAGATTATTCAGCGCCTTCCCGTGAAGCTCCGGCAGACACAGCCTGGCAATCGCGAGCGTATCGAGGCCGCGCCGCTCATAGGTGCCGCCCATGCGCAGGACACTCGCCTTCATAAAGCTGTAGTCAAACAGCACATTATGCCCGAGCAGCACGCTGTCACCTGCAAATTCAAGGAACCTGCCAACAGCCTCCTCCATCGGCGGGCTGCCCGCGACCATCTCGCGCGTAATCCCGGTCAGATCCGTAATTCCCGGCGGAATCTCGATCTGATCATCGATAAAGGTCTCGTAGGTCTCCGTTACCTCCCCCTCCTCGACACGCACCGCCCCGATCTCCAGAATCCGGTCCTCAGTCGGGCGCAGGCCAGTCGTCTCAAGGTCAAATGCAACGTAACTACCGCATGTAAGCTGCTCTGTCATAAGTATCCCTTTCTCTGTTTCCATCTGCTTCTTCCTCATCACAACCGTCACAGCGGCATGTCCACGACCTGCACAAACGCGCCGCGCGTTACGGGATCGCGCCTCCCATAGTCAAACAGAAGCCAGACTCCCTCCGAAGCCGTCTGCGCCCCGGCAGACAGCATCCCCGCCACCCCGGCCGATGTAAAATATTCGAGGTGCGTCATGCGCATAAGCTGCTTCCATGTATATTCCCTGTATTCCGGCAGATATGCGCGTGTCTGCTCCTCCTGCCTGTAAAACGCCGCAGCCTGCTCCCGGTACGCACCCGGATCCCCGGCCCACACCGGGCGGCTCTTTGCATTCTCACGCAGATAAAGATCAAGCGTGAGAAGCTCATCAAAATAATGCAGGACAGGCGCAACGGAACTCCTCTCCGCTACCACAGACCTTACGAACGCCCTCAGAAACTCAAACCTCTGCATACGCGACCACGCGCGCCCCTCCTGCCCCGTCTCCTTATAATAGTCCGCCAGCGCCTCATACAGCGCGAACGGACGCGGGAAATACGGTTCAAGCGCGGCTATCGTGTACGCGAACTGGCCGCTGTTGTACCAGACCTCCAGCATTTCCTCGATCTCTTTCAGGCGCAGCAGCTCCCCGCATGTAATCCAGCGCGTCTGAAGCACCTCGTACGGCGGCTCGCTCCGGCTCACAATCCCGTACTCCTGCGCGCGCCGGTGCAGCTCGGAACCGCGAAGCACCTTCAGGAAACCGAGCTGAAGTTCCTGCGGATGCAGGCGGTACACGTCGTCGAACGACTTCTGAAAGCTCTCAAAATCCTCATACGGCAGCCCCGCGATCAGATCGAGATGCTGATGGATATTCCGGGACTTCGCGATTCTTCGGACACGCCCCGCGATCTCCGAAAACTCCGCCTTGCGGTGAATCGCCTCCAGCGCCCGCACATTCGTCGTCTGCACGCCAATCTCAAGCTGGACAAGCCCCGGGCGCATCTGCGCAAGCAGGCCAAGCTCCTCCTCGTTCAGCAGGTCGCCCGCAATCTCAAAATGAAAATTCGTAACTCCATTGTCATGCTCCAAAAGATACCGCCAGATAGCCTGCGCATGTGCATGATTACAGTTGAACGTCCGGTCGACAAATTTGACCTGCGGCACACGAGCCTCCAGGAAGAATGATAGCTCCTGCTCTACGAGCGGCAGGCTGCGGAAACGCACGCTCTTATCAATCGACGAAAGACAATAGCTGCACGAGAACGGGCAGCCGCGGCTGCTCTCATAATAAATGATGCGGTTCCCGAACGCCTCCGAATATTCCGGTGCCCCGTAAAAGAACGGCAGTTCATCGAGCGAACGCATCGGGACAGCCGGAGGATTCACATGCACCCGGCATATATTGCCCGGAACCTCATCGCGCCGACACGCTGCCCCCGGCACAGCATCCACACGCACCCGGCACGCTTCCTCCCGACACGTATTGCCAGGAATCTCATCGCGCGAACACGCCACCTCTGGCGAAGCATCCATATGCACCCGGTACGCAATCCCCGGAATCTCCGCGAGCGTCCCGCAGCCATCCACATAATATGCAAGCAGCCTGCGGAAGGTCCGCTCCCCCTCGCCGCACATCACACCGTCGAACTGCGGATTTTCCAGAAGAAACTGCTCCGCATCGTACGATACCTCCGGCCCGCCCGCCCAGATCACCGCGTCCGGCAGAACCTTGCGGATATTTGCCGCCGTCTCAAGGATCACACGCCTGTTCCAGATATAGCAGGACAGAAACAACAGCTCCGGCCGCCTCCGGTAAATGGAGCGGAAAATCTCGTCCGGCTCATGATTGATCGTGTACTCCGCCAACTCAACCATCCCGCCATAGCTGCCCGCAGCCGCCTTCAGACTGTACACAGCCAGATTCGAATGAATATACTTTGCATTGACCGCCGCCAGTAAAATGCGCATGACTGCCTCCTCTGTCTATAACTGCACTACGCGCAGACCATCAAAATGCTGTCACCATGTTAAGTCGTCAAAATCCCTGCCATCCGCGCACACGCCACGGATACAGCAGGGATCCACCATATACATAATTGTTACTACTCACACACCATAAAACGCATTATTGTTCACTGTTGGCAAAACTATACGCCAACACTATTTCATTTAGCCAGACACTGAACAGCAGGAAAACCATCTGCCTGACTCCTCTGCGACTAAAGCGAGTTGAGCAATTGGTTAGACTCCAGAATGTCAGAGCAGTCGTAAAATTTCTGCATTCCAGCAGAAATTTTAGCGGGCACTGTCTGAGGAAATGTGCATCAGGCACATTTCCGAGTTGCCCGCGGCGACTGCGGAGACATTATGGAGTCTTAACAATTGCCAACGAAGCGATACGGAGCAGAGGAGTCAGGCAGATGGTTCTCCTGCGTCCGGGTATATAATAAGACCGTAAGCAATACGCGCTTCTACAACACCATCTTCGCCGCCCCAAAGATCCCGGCATCATTTCCGAGCGTCGCGAGCGCAAACTTCGTCTCCTTGCACGCCGCGAACGCATACCGCTGGAACGGCCCCATGATATAATCAAACAGAATCGGGCCCGCCTTCGAGACGCCGCCGCCGATCACGATGATCTGCGGATCAACCACGATCGAGAACACCGACAATGCCTTGCCGAGATACTCACCAAAGCGCACGGCAACGCGCTCCGCCACCGCGTCGCCCTCCTTCACCGCGTCAAAAACAGCCTTGGCCGTAATCTCCTGTCCGCGCAGAGCCGAAGGCTCATCCGTATTCGCGAGCTCTTCCCTCGCGAGGCGCGCGATCCCGGTCGCCGACGTGAACTGCTCCAGACATCCGCAGCTCCCGCAGTTGCACGGCTCCGTCATATTGTCCTCAACGTGCGCATGTCCGATCTCTCCGCCCGCGCCGTGAGAACCCGCGATAATCTTTTCGTTGATAATAATGCCGCCGCCGACTCCTGTGCCGAGCGTCACCATGATCATATCGCGGTAGCCCGCTCCACCGCCCTTCCAGAGCTCGCCGAGCGCCGCAACATTCGCGTCATTGCCCGCCTTTACCGAAAAGCCCGTCAGCGCGGAAAGATCACCCGCAACATTCGTATAGCCCCAGTGCAGATTCACCGCGCATGGCACCTCGCCGTTCTCATTGACCGGTCCCGGAATGCCGATGCCGACACCCACAACCTCGTCCTTCTGAATCTTCTTCTCCTCAAGCTTCGCAAGAATCGTCTGCGCGACATCCGGAAGAATGTTTTTGCCGTTCTCCTCCGTCCTCGTCACGATCTCCCACTTGTCAATCACATCGCCGTCCGCAGTAAAAAGTCCGCATTTGACGGTCGTACCACCCACATCAATTCCAAAACAATATTTTTTCATGAGTTTTCCTGCCTTTTCGCGTTTTTCATCAAGCTGTTCTGTACACGGTTGTAAAGCTCCTTCGCCGCATTGTAGCCCATCTTCTTCTGACGGTGGTTGACTGCGGCGGACTCCACGATGACGGCCAGGTTCCGGCCCGGACGGATCGGGAGCGAATGACATACCACACGGTTCCCGAGGAATTCCGTGTACTCCTCCTCAAGACCGAGACGGTCGTACTCCTTGTCACGATCCCACTCCTCGAGCTTGATCACAAGGTCGATCGACTGCGTATTCTTGACACTCTCTACACCGAACAAAGTCTTCACATCAATGATACCGATACCGCGCAGCTCAATGAAATGGCGCGTGATATCCGGCGACGAACCGATCAGCGTCTCGTCGCTGACCTTGCGGATCTCCACGACATCGTCCGTAACGAGACGGTGACCACGCTTGATCAGCTCCAGAGCCGCCTCGCTCTTGCCGATGCCGCTCTCACCCATGATCAGGACGCCCTCGCCGTACACATCCACGAGCACGCCGTGAATCGAAATACACGGAGCGAGCTCTACATTGAGCCAGCGGATAATCTCCGCCATGAACGACGACGTCGTCGCTCTCGTCGTGAATACCGGCACCTCATACTTCTCCGCCAGCCGGAGCATATCTTCGTCCGGCTCGGTCATCGTCGTGTAAATCAGGCACGGAACATGATACGACAGGAATTTCTCATAGACCGGAATCTTCTTTTCCCGCGGCAAATGCTCCAGATATGTATACTCTACATAGCCGATAATCTGGACGCGCTCAGAATAAAAGTGATCGAAATATCCAGTAAGCTGAAGAGCCGGTCGATTGATCTCTGAAGTCACAATCTTCTTGCCGGACATATCAATCTGCGGAAGCACGTTGGTCAGATTCATCTTATCTGCCAGCTTCTCCAATGACACACTCGTTGCCATAATTGCTAACCTCCCAAATGTTATTCCATAAACGTGATTACTTCATTATCATTATAGAGAATCCGCCCGTGCTTGTCCAGATGAAGTCAGAAAAAGTTTCATAAAATTCTACTCCACCTCAACCTCCGTCTGCGCCCCCTTCGCATGGAAAAAGTCGTACACCTGCTGCGCGCTGCGCTGGTTCATCGACGGGGCGTTCGCGAGCTGCTCCAGCGTCGCGTCGCGGACTGCCTCGAGCGATTTGAAGGTGCGCATCAGCGCCTTGCGCCGTGCCGGGCCGATGCCCTCGATATCGTCGAGGATCGAATGGACCTGTCCTTTGCTGCGCAGGCTGCGGTGATACTCGATCGCGAAGCGGTGCGCTTCGTCCTGAATCCGCGTCACGAGCTTGAACGCCTCCGAATGCGTGTCGATCGGCAGCTCCACATTGTTGAAATAGATCCCACGCGTCCGATGGAAATCATCCTTGACCATACCGCAGACCGGGACCGACAGCCCCAGCGAGTCGAGCACGCGCAGCGCGATGTTGACCTGCCCGCGGCCTCCGTCCATCATCAGCAGATCCGGGAAGCGGCTGAAGCTGCCCATCTCATAGCCCATCCCCTTCTCGTCCAGCTCTCTGCGCTCCTCAATTCCATGCGTGAAGCGTCTCGTCAGAACCTCCTCCATGCTCGCGTAATCGTCCGGTCCCTGCACTGAGCGGATCTTGAACTTGCGGTAATCGCTGCGCTTCGGCTTACCTTTTTCGTAGACGATCATCGATCCGACTGACTCAAAACCGCTGATATTCGAAATATCGAACGCCTCCATGCGCATCGCGCGCTCAATCCCGAGAAGCTCCTCGATCTCATGCACGGCGCCGATCGTCCTGCCCTCCTCGCGCTTGATCCGCTCGCTGTCCTGCCGCAGTACAATCGCCGCATTGTCCCGCGCCAGCTCGACCAGCTTTTCCTTTGTGCCCTTTTTCGGGCCATGCAGGTAGACACGCTGGCCGCGCTTCTGTGTAAGCCACGATTCCACGAGCTCATGATCCTCAATCTCCACCTCAAGCATCAGCTCATGCGGCACAAACGGAGTCCCGGCATAATACTGCCTGATAAAGCTGCTCAGAATATCCGGCTTGCCATCCTGCGGCGCAACCCGCAGATAAAAATGGTCGCGCCCGATCATTTTCCCATCCCGGATAAAGAACACCTGGACCACCGCGTCCGTACCCTCGACCGCCAGCGCGAGCACGTCCCTGTCGTCGCCGTCCCCGCGCGTGATCTTCTGGCGCTGCGCGACCTGGCGGACGCTGTTCATCAGGTCGCGGTACTCGATCGCCTTCTCGAAATCAAGATTCTCCGAGGCTTCGTTCATTCTGTCCTCAAGCTGCTTCAGAACAGGCGCATGATTCCCGTTCAAGAATTCCAGCGCACCGTCAATCGACCTGCGGTACTCCTCCTGCGAAATCTTCCCCTGGCACGGGGCGTTGCACTGGCCGATGTGGTAATACAGGCAGGGGCGCTCCTTTCCGATGTCGCGCGGCAGGCTCCTGTTGCAACTGCGCAGCTTGTACAGCTTTTTGAGCAGATCAATCGTGTCCTTGACCGCGCCGCCGCTCGTGTACGGTCCGAAATAGCGCGACTTATCCTTCTTCATCGTATGCGAATAGAGGACGCGCGGATACGGCTCGTCCACCGTCACCTTGATGAACGGATAGCCCTTGTCGTCCTTCAGCATCGTGTTGTACTTGGGCCGGTGCTCCTTGATCAGATTGCACTCCAGCACAAGCGCCTCGAGCTCGGAATCCGTCACAATATACTCAAACCGCCGGATGCGCTCCACCATCTGCTGAATCTTCACACTCTTGCCGCGGCTGCTCTGGAAATACTGGCGCACACGGTTTTTCAGGCTGATCGCCTTGCCGACGTAGATAATATCGTCGCGCTCATCATGCATGATATAGACGCCGGGACGCGACGGAAGCTTTTTCAGTTCTTCTTCGATATTAAACATGAGACAACAGTACCGCCCTTCTAATTCCTTTGCTATGCTTTATTTAGTATATCGCAAAATGAGCCGTTTGGCAATTTTTCGTTTTTGCATTGCTATTGTGCGGACATTTGTGTATAATAAAAAAGAAATGCACGAAAGGAGAATGTACTATGGCAGCAAAATCAGCAAATTTATATGCCAGAATTGAGCCAGATGTTAAAGAACAGGCGGAACGCATTCTTGCCGCACTTGGCATTCCGGCTTCCAATGCGATCAATATGTTTTATAAGCAAATCATTCTTCAGAGAGGTCTTCCCTTTGAGGTAAAAATCCCATCATCCAGGCCCGTTGATATGAGTGACTTGTCTGAGGCCAACCTGAATACGGAACTGGAGAAAGGATATGCGGATATTGCAGCCGGCCGCACCAAACCAGCCAAAAAGGTATTTGCCGATATCCGTAAAGATTATAATTTATGATTTTTGAAGTAAAAATCTCAGACCAGGCAGATGCTGACCTGCGACGTATCTATGAATACATTGCTTTCGAATTACAAGCGCCTGAAAGTGCCAGCGGGCAGCTTGACCGGTTAGAAGCCAGTATTTTAACGCTTGATCAAATGCCGGAACGATTCCGCAAATATGAAAAAGAGCCCTGGTACAGCCGAGGCCTTCGCATCATGCCCGTAGATAACTACTGCGTTATGTATATTCCAGACAAAAATACCAAAACAGTAACCATACTCCGTGTAATGTATAGTGGACGGGATTTTGAATCACAGCTTAAAACACACGCAAATCTAATTGAATGAAAAAAAATGAGGAAATAACTTTTTTTCTTCACGACGAAGAACGCACCTTAAATGAGGAATTTCTAAACAGAAAGCACCTTCCGTCAGCCCTCTTCTATCGGTCGGCAGAAAGTGCTTTCTATATGCATCTTCGAATCTCAACGGTTCACAATATTCAGAAGCTTCGCGGTCGACGGATGGACGCGGATCGTGACCTCATTCTCATTTGCGAGCTCGTAGGTGCTGAACTTATGCTCACGAAGCTCGCTCAGGATGCGGTCGCGGCACTCGGTGATGAGGCGTACGCCGGCTTCCACGGACTCCGGGTATATATAATACACGTCCGCCCACTGTGTCTCGTTGTCCTTACCCTCCCGGCCTGTTTCTTCTATATATATACATGGTTCACGGTTTTCATTATAGCTGATGTCGAACCAGACTTCGCCGCGCGGCACCTGTGTATCCCGGATGACCTCCTGCACATTCATGTCATAGAGATTCGCCACGAGGCTTTTGCTTTCCGGCAACGCATACTTTTTCTCCGAGACACGCCAAACAATCTGTTTTTCCCTGTGGTTTTCCTTGCCCACTATCACATTCCCCTGATATTCCAGCGTACTATATTCGCCAAAGGCGATGCCTGTGCCGAGACCGCAGAGAAACACGCCTGCAAGAACAACGCCTGCCATACATTTACGAAAGCTCATTCTGATTCCTCCCCTCCGGTTCTGCGGTAATGACGTCTGATGGCTGTTCGGGCGGTGCGGCCTGCCCCTGTGCTTCGGCATGGATGCCGTCACCTGAGGGCTCCCGGCTCTCCCCGGACTTTTCGCTTTGTTCTGTGGCTGGCGCCATTCCTGCCGCATCATTCTTTGCGCGTCTCCCTGTAAATATGAAGCTCAGAATCAATGCAGATATTCCGAACAGGCACAGCACAGCTCCGAAGACCGCTATCGTAATTCCAACCACCGGGTATCCCTGCACAAGCAGCACCACCGTCGTACCTGCAATAAACAGTGCAACTAGCCCAAATGTCAAAACCGGCAGTACCGCCATCAGCAAAACCGCCTTTGCGCACAAAATACAGAGACTCCGCAAGGTGCGGCCGGTCCACGCAGCCATACGATACAGCAGAGATCTCTGCCCGGGGCGGACGCTCTGTCTCGTCTGCCGTGCGGCCGAAGCTTCTGAGCTGCCGGATGCATCCGGATTCCCCGGTCTCCCAGTCCGGCAGGTGCTCACCTGTGGACTGCTTTTGCTGCCAGATGCATCCGAACTTCCCGGTCTCCCAGCCGTATAAATGGTACCCGTTCGGGCTTCCCGTACTCCGCTCGTCTGCCACGTCTGCGCTCCGCCTGTCTCATTCTGACCGCAGGCTTCCACAGATGGTATCCATTGCTCCTGTCCCCTGCCGTGAAAAATGTGCTGCACTCCCCGCTTTACCGCGCTGCATGCACCGCGCACCACAGCCGCAATCCACAACAGGAACCGCACAAACAGCCTCCACAGACTATGCACCGCATGCGCCGCAGCCTTTCCTGCCCGCTTCGTCATATTCCAGCACACAAGGCAAAACCGCTTTGCAGCCTGCACTCCTTTCTTCAACAGGACACGCAGCCCTGCAACCACATACCGCAGCCCCCGGCCGGAAACCTTTGCAGCACTGCCAGCCCCGCGGCCTGCGGTCTTTACAGCGCTTCCAAGCCCGTGGCCCACACCTTTTGCTGCACTTCCGAGCCCGTGGCCCACATTTTTTGCTGCACTTCCGAGTCCGTGGCCCACATTTTTTGCTGCACTTTCTAGCCCGTGGCCCATATTTTTCGCCGTATTTCCAAGCCCGTGGCCCATATTTTTCGCCGTATTTCCAAGCCCGCGGCCCGCATCTTTCTCCGTGCTTCCGAAGTGTTCGAAATTGCTGCCTGCCTCCTGGCCTGCAGTCGCATCATCTACCCTGCTGCTCTCTCCTGCCGCACTGCGCTTATAAGCGCGTCCGTTCACTCCGATGGCATATTCCGAATTCACATGATACGCGTCGAGCAGATCCGTAATCAGCTCATCCAGATTACCGAAATCGCCGACTGCCTCCTCCTCGCTCATCCCGGCCGCCGTTTTCATATCAATATGCTGCACGTACTCATCCAGAACGTCCTGCCGCTCCTGATCGTTCAACACACGAAGCCGCTCCTCCAGCTCCTGTAAAAATTCAGCCTTTTTCATTCTTCTCACCCTCCAGAAAGCCGTTGACATTTTTCCAGAATCCGTTCCACTCGTTGACAAGCTGCTCGCGATAGAGCACGCCCGCCGCAGTCAGATGATAATACTTACGCGGCGGCCCCTCCGAGGATTCCCGCAGATACGTCTCAAAATAATGCTCATTCGTCAGGCGCTTCAGCAGCGGATAGATCGTCCCCTCATTCACGTCGACCACATGCGACACTTCCTCCACCAACTCATATCCGTACATATCCCGCCTGCTGACCGCAACCAGCACGATCATCTCGAGCACTCCCTTTTTAAACTGAGGATTCATCAGCCATCCTCCCTTTCACTTCCTGACCGGAAGAACGCGTCCGCTGTTCCACAGCCCGCGCCGCATCTCCCTTTGTCTGCTACTAATATATATCCAGTACCTTGTATTGTCAAGTACTTGTCAAAAAATAATAGCAAAAGAGCTTCTATGCTTCCGAATCTTAACAACCTTTCTTTTTTCTTTCATATTTCTTTTCGATTTCCGTCACGCTTTCAACACATTTTCCCGGTATACTTACACCATCAAATGAAGTCAGCCCGGTGCACGGCGCGTCTGTACTGCAAGGCGGCTTCGACAAACAATTATCTTAATTTCGGTTAAGTTTTTCATACATTTTTCTCTTCTTTCCAAAGATGCCGCTGTTGCCCGTCAGATGTGACGGCAACAGCGGCATCTTTTGCTGCGTACGTTTCAATCTCACTCCCATCCTCCAGGCTCTGAATTTACTCCGTACTCTCTGAAATTCTAAAATCATCTTTTATTTTCTTTTAGATTTCTTTCAGGAATCGGTCACAGAACAGACACATATTTCCAGTATACTCACAGTATCAAATGAAGCCGCTCCGTACACGGCGCGTCAGTACAGCAAGCGGTTTCGACAAACAATTATCTTAATTTCGGTTAAGTTTTCATACATTTTTCTCTTCTTTGGTGGGTGCCGCTTGCGACACCCCCTCCTTTTGTTTGTAGTCCGCCTTTTTATGTCCGCATATTATCCATTTTTTTAGCTCTTTGATAAGCTGTATTCAAAAACTGCTCAATCGACAGATTTTCATAATCCCAGTTCATCGGCTCCAATGAGGTAGCGCCTCTATATCCGGTTAATGATAGTTTTTTCATTACTGCCGGCCAGTCTATATTTCCATCAAACGGCAACTGGTGTTGATTATGCTTTCCGCCGTTATCCTGCAAATGCAATGCCATCAGACGATTCCCATATAGTTTCAGCAGATCATCATTTGGCGCATAATTTATGTGATGACAGCTATCGTAACAGTAGCCAACTTTTTGGGACGGAAAGGAACTTAATACGAAAGCCAGATTTCGGATATTCCTTAAATTTTCAAAAGCGATCTGAATCCCTTTTTCTTCTGCCTCACCAATTATTCTTCCAAGCCTTTCCATCCCTAAATGATTGACCGGATAATCATCGCAGGGTAAATGAATAACCATTGTCGGTATATGAAATTCAAAACAGTCGTTTACACACTGCAAATAACTGAGAAATACACTTTCCCCATCCAGATTATCAAATGACAGAAAATCCTGTTCATGAACCGGCGCGTGTATGTTTTCTACATAGAGTCCTGCGTCTCTGGCAAATTGAACATCGTTCCGATAGCCAGTCCCCCTGCCGAATTTATCGCTCCACCAAAGCATTACACAATCAAATCCTGCATTTTTAATCAGTCGGTATCTCGTCTCAAAAGATACGTCATACCCCGGACCGTACCCAAAGCAATCATATATTCCTATCATGACGTCACCTCTGGCTGAATTTCATCCGTCCTCAAATATGCGCGGGCTCAGAACCCGCGCAGCTTATCATTATCCTCGTCGTTTGTTTTCTCGATCGACCGAATCTGAACATAATAGCCAAAGTCGTCGTTGACTTTGATGTAAACGCGGTCGCCAACCTTGTGGCCGCGGATTGCCTTGCCGAGCGGGGACTCGATGCTGATCAGGCCGTTGATCGAGTTGCCGCGCACCGAGGTCACGAGGCGGTACGTCTCCGTCTCATCGTCATCCTCCATGTAGAGCTCCACGGTATTGTTGAGACCGACCTCATCCTCACCGGACTCGTCCGAGATGACCTGGGCGGTCCGAAGCATCCGCTCAAGATAGCGGATACGGCTCTCATTTTTATTCTTGTACTGTTTTGCAGCGTGATACTCGAAATTCTCGCTGAGATCGCCGTGCGCGCGGGCCTCCTTGACAGCCTCGATCGCTTCCTTGCGGATGACGAGCTTGCGGTGCTCGATCTCCTCCTCGATTTTCTTCACATCACCCTGCGTTAATTGCTCACGCATGTATATTTCCTTCTTTCTTAATAAGAATCAGAACACCTCCGGCGTTCGAACAAATGACACCCCGATCAGAGGTGTCACTTGCTGTTTTGTATCAGATTCTCTGGCGGCCAGGTGCTTCCGCCATCCCGGACATTACACACTCTCTATAAACCGCCCAAACGCCTCCATGCCCTCCGGCGTGCGCTTGTATACTCCGGCGTGCTCGAGAACCTTCATGAAGACGAGGCCGACCTCATCCTCGATCACCTTGTCGATCGTGTCCGCGCGGAACGTGCCGTATTTCTGCTTCAGCTCATCCACCCAGTCCGCGTGCTTCGACAGTTCCGCGTCGTCCCGGATGTCACGTCCTGCGACCATCGCCTCTTTCAGATGCCCGAGCTCGTCCTTCAGCCTCGCCGGAAGAACTGCGAGCCCCATGACCTCGATCAGGCCGATGTTCTCTTTTTTGATGTGATGCAGCTTGGCATGCGGATGGTAAACGCCGAGCGGATGCTCCTCTGTCGTGATATTGTTGCGCAGCACGAGATCGAGCTC
>Ga0129308_1002885_pt1 | contig 13485 bp, 10 predicted proteins | sample L827metagenome_FD_94440 | JGI IMG/M metagenome (GOLD analysis project Ga0129308, IMG submission 94440) | Ring-tailed lemur group fecal microbial communities from Wisconsin, USA - L827 metagenome | ecosystem: Host-associated > Mammals > Digestive system > Large intestine > Fecal | place: USA...
ACCAGAAGCCGGCCGACTAAACAGCTTTCCGGCAGGTTTTACCAGAAACTGGCCGACCAAACAGCTTTCCGGCGGGTTTTACCAGGAACCGGCAGATTAAGCGGTTTTGCGGCGGATTTTGCCGGAAACAGGCTGGTGAGGCGTTTCGGTCCGCAATTTTTGCTTGTGGACTTTTCGGATACATGATAAACTGGTGCGGGGAAGCCATCCGGCGAGCCGGACGGTTTGCTTTGGGAGGATCTGGAGGTAATCTGAGATGAAATTATCAAAGCTTTTGGAGCACGTCACATACCGCTGCCTGCAGGGGCCTGCAGAATGTGAGGTCAGAAATATCATTAACGATTCAAGAAAGGCGGAGGAGGGCTCTCTGTTTTTCTGCATTAAAGGCGCCGTGACAGACGGGCACAAGTATGTGCCGGACGTCGTGGCGAAGGGGGCGAAGGTTCTGATCGTGGAGGATCCGGTCGAAGCCCCGGAGGATGTGACGGTGATTCAGGTGGAGGATTCGCGGTACGCGATGGCGCTGATTTCGGCGGCGTACTTCGGATATCCGGCCGATCAGATGAAGATTATCGGCATCACCGGCACGAAGGGCAAGACGACGACGACCTACATGGTCAAATCGATTCTCGAGTCGGCGGGCTACAAGGTCGGCCTGATCGGGACGATCGAGGTGATCATCGGGGACGAGGTGATCCCGGCGAACAATACGACGCCGGAGTCCTACACGATTCAGCAGTACTTCCGCCGCATGGCGGACGAGGGCTGCCAGATTGTCGTGATGGAGGTGTCCTCGCAGGGGCTGATGCTGCACCGCACGGCGGGGATTCCGTTTGAGATCGGCATCTTTACGAATATTGAGCCGGACCACATCGGACCGGCGGAGCACGCGAGCTTTGAGGAGTATATCGAATGCAAGAGCAGGCTGTTCCGCCAGTGCAGAGTCGGCATTGTGAATGCGGACGACGCGCATCTGGCGCAGATCCTCGCCGGGCATACGTGCGAGGTCGAGAGCTACGGTCTCTCAGAGGACGCGGACCTGCGCGCACAGGATCTGAAGCTGGTATCGCGTCCGGGCTATCTCGGGATTGCGTATACGGTGGCCGGGAAGCTGCAGTTTGACGTCGAGATCGACATTCCGGGCAAATTCAGCGTCTACAATTCCCTGACCGCGATCGCGATCTGCCGTCATTTCAATGTGTCAGTCAGTGAGATTCAGAACGCGCTGAAGCAGGCGAAGGTCAAGGGACGCGTCGAGATGGTGAAGGTCTCCGATGAGTTTACGCTGATGATCGATTACGCGCACAATGCGATGGCGCTTGAGAGCCTGCTGACGACGCTGCGCGAGTACCACCCGCACAGGCTTGTCTGCATGTTCGGCTGCGGGGGCAACCGCTCGAAGCTGCGCCGCTATGAGATGGGCGAGGTGTCGGGACGGCTCGCGGATTTCACGATCATCACATCCGACAATCCGCGCTACGAGAAGCCGGAGGATATCATTGCCGACATTGTGACCGGCATCGAAAAGACAGACGGGAAATACGTGACGATCACCGACCGCAAGGAGGCGATCGCCTACGCGATCCATCACGGCGAGCCGGGAGATATCGTGATCCTCGCAGGCAAGGGACACGAGGATTATCAGGAGATTGAGGGCAAAAAGTATCCGATGGATGAGCGCGTGCTGATCCGTGAGATACTGGAAGGAAGATAGACAGAGGGTATGGGATTATACGCGGATATCATAGTTGATATCTCTCAAAGCAGGCTGGACCAGACGTTTCAGTACCGGGTGCCGGAGGAGCTTCAGGACAGCCTGGAGCCGGGCAATGTCGTCGAGGTGCCGTTCGGGCGCGGCGACCGGGCCGTCAGAGGCTACGTGCTGCGCGTGACGGAGCATGCGGCCTGCCCGCCGGAGAAGCTTAAGACGATCGTGCGTCAGACCTCGACGCTCGCAGGCTCTGAGTCAGGGCTGGTCTCGCTTGCGCTGTGGATGCGCAATTACTACGGATGCACGACGGTGCAGGCGCTGCGCACGGTGCTGCCGTTCCGGCAGAAGGCGCCCGCGAAGAAGAAGAAGCGGATCGTGCTCACCGTACCGCCCGACGAGGCAGAGCGGCTGCTCGCAGAGTGCCGCAGGAAGCATCAGACGGCGCGCGCACGTCTTCTGGAGGCGCTGATTGCGCAGCCCGAGCTTCCGCAGGAGATTGTGACCGGGAGCCTGAGAATCACATCATCTGTGTGGAAAACGCTCGAGGAGCAGGGCTGTGTGCGCTGCGAGACAGAGCAGGTCTACAGGACTCCGGCGCTGATTGCGGGACTGCGGGAGGAGGGGCGTGCACAGGAGCGTCCGGCTGCTCAGAATGACAGTAAGGAACTGCCGCGTGCACAGGAGCGTCCGGTCCGTCAGAATGACAGTAAGGAAATGCTGTGTGCAGAGCGTGTGCAGGAGCATCCGGTTAGACAGAGTGACAGTAAGGGGCTGCTGTGTGCGGAGGGCGTACACGAGGCTCCGGATACCGGAACTGCATACCGTCTTAACGCGGACCAGCAGGCGATCGTCGACGCAGTCTGCGCAGACCGGGCGCAGCACCCCGCGGGCCGCTACCTGATCCACGGCGTGACCGGGAGCGGCAAGACCGCCGTGTACATGGAGCTGATCGCGCGCACTTTAGCGGAGGGCCGTCAGGCGATCCTGCTGATTCCGGAGATATCCCTGACATACCAGAATGTGCTGCGGTTTTACCGGAGGTTCGGGGACAGGATCTCGATCCTGCATTCGAGGCTGTCCGCGTCGGAGCGGTACGACCAGTTCGAGCGCGCGAAGAGCGGGGACGTCGATGTGATGATTGGCCCGCGCTCGGCGCTGTTTACACCGTTTGAACGACTCGGCATGATTATTATAGATGAGGAACACGAGGATTCGTACAAAAGCGAGTCTGCGCCGCGCTACGACGCACGCCAGACTGCGGCGAAGCGCGCCGAGCTTGAGGGGGCGCAGCTCGTGCTCGGTTCGGCGACACCGTCGCTGGAATCGTATTTTGACGCCCAGAATGGCGCGAGCAGGCTGTTTACCATGAAGCGGCGCGCCACCGGCGGCAGTCTGCCGGAAGTGACGACGGTCGATATGCGGGAGGAGCTGCGTAGCGGCAACCGCTCGATCCTAAGCCGCACCCTGCAGGAGCAGCTTGCGCAGTGCCTTGCGGAGCACCGTCAGGCGATGCTGTTTCTGAACCGGCGCGGGTATTCCGGCTTTATCTCATGCCGTTCCTGCGGACATGTGATGAAGTGTCCGCACTGCGATGTGTCGCTGTCGCTGCACAGGGGCGGCCGGCTCGTCTGCCATTACTGCGGATATGAGGAGCCTGCCGTGACGAAATGTCCTGTCTGCGGCTCCGGCTATATCGGAGGCTTCCGCGCCGGGACGCAGCAGATCGAGGATACGGTCGCAGCGCTTTTTCCGCAGGCGCGTATCCTGCGCATGGACGGGGACACGACAAAGGGGAAGGACGGGCACGCGGAGATCCTGCGTGCGTTCGCGGATCATGAGGCCGATATCCTGATCGGCACGCAGATGATCGTCAAGGGACACGATTTCCCGAATGTGACGCTGGTCGGCATCCTCGCCGCGGACCTCTCGCTGAACGTCAGCGATTACCACGCGGCGGAGCGGACGTTCCAGCTCCTGACACAGGCGGCCGGACGTGCCGGGCGGGGCGATGCGCCGGGAAATGTCGTGATCCAGACGTATGAGCCGGAGCACTATGCGGTTGTCTGTGCGGCGGCGCAGGAGTATGAAACATTCTACGAGCGGGAGCTTATGTACAGGAGGCTTTCGGGCTATCCGCCAGTCGGTGATATGATGTCGGTTCACTGTGCGTCGGAGGATGCGGACCGGCTCGCGGTTGCCGTCGATTACCTCGCACGGTTCGTGCGGCAGGCTGCCGCGCGCTGCGGCGCGTCGGTGATCGGGCCGTCGGACGAGGCGGTTGCGAAGATCAACGACGTCTACCGCAAGGCGCTGTACGTCAAGCACGAGCAGCCGAAGACGCTGACCGCAATCAAGAACCTCGTGGAGCAGTATATTGAGATGAATACCGGATTCAACGGAATCAGGATAAATTTTGAGAGAAGATAACAGGAGGAGCAGTTAAAATGGCAATCAGACAGATCAGGATTATGGGTGATGAGAAGCTGGAGAAGAAATGCAGACCGGTGGACGCGATGACGCCGCGCACGCGGGAGCTGATCCAGGATATGCTGGATACGATGTACGAGGCGGGCGGCGTCGGCCTGGCAGCGCCGCAGGTTGGTATATTAAAGCGGATTGTGGTAATAGATACAGGAGAAGGCGGCGCGCATGTGCTGATCAACCCGGAGATCCTTGAGACGTCCGGCTCACAGACAGGGCAGGAGGGCTGCCTGAGCCTGCCGGGCCAGGCGGGGATCGTGACGCGCCCGAATTATGTGAAGGTCAGGGCGCTGAATGAAAATATGGAGGAGTACGTGCTCGAGGGCGAGGAGCTCCTGGCGCGTGCGATCTGCCACGAGTGCGACCATCTGGACGGCATCATGTACGTGCGGTATGTTGAGGGCGAGCTGTTCGATGTGACGGAGGAGCAGGAGCCGGAGGAGTGACGGATGCCACAAATGACCGAACGCGGGCGGATGCGCATTTTCCGCTGCGGATTGGAGGTATTATGAGCAGAAATGTAGTTTTTATGGGGACTCCCGATTTCGCGGTCGGCACGCTTGAGGCGCTGATCGCGTCGGACGGGTACCGTGTGACGGCTGTGTTCTCGCAGCCCGATAAGCCGAAGGGCAGGAGCAAGACGCTGCAGGCGCCGCCGGTCAAGGAGACTGCTCTGGCGGCGGGGATCCCGGTCTTTCAGCCGGTCAGGATCCGCGAGCCTGAGTGGCTTTTGAAGCTTCAGGAGCTTCAGCCGGATGTGATCGTCGTTGTCGCGTTCGGCCAGATCATCCCGCAGGCGATCCTGGATCTGCCGAAGTACGGCTGCATCAATGTCCACGCGTCGCTGCTCCCGATGTACCGCGGGGCTGCGCCGATCCAGTGGGCGGTGATAAACGGAGACAGGGAATCCGGGGTGACGACGATGCGGATGGACGCCGGCCTTGACACTGGTGATATGATTATGACAGAGAAGGTGACGCTCGCGCCGGATGAGACGGGCGGCAGCCTGTTCGACCGGCTGAGCGACGTCGGAGCGAAGCTTCTGATCCGCACGCTCGACGCCGTCTTTGACGGGACGGCGCAGTATGTGAAGCAGCCCGCCGAGAGCCCGACGCCCTATGCGTCGATGCTCACGAAACAGGACGGCGAGGTCGACTGGACGCAGAGTGCAGCGCAGATCGAATGCCGGATCCGCGGCCTCGATCCGTGGCCGGGTACATGGACGAAGTACCGCGGCAGGACGCTGAAGCTCTGGAAGGCGCAGGCGGAGCCCGCGGACGGTACGGACGCAGCATGCGCAGGGATAACGGACAGGGCGGCTGCAGATGGTACAGGTGTGCACGGTACGGACGCAGCATGCGGCACATGTGCCGCGCCGGGTACGGTCGTGGAGGTCACGAAGACGACGCTCAAGGTCCGGACAGGTCAGGGGATCCTGTCGGTTCTCGAGCTGCAGCCAGAAGGGAAAAAACGCATGGATGTGGCCTCATACCTGCGCGGCAACGCAGTTGCGGCAGGCGATGTGCTTGGCTCATAATGTGCTCTTGTCCGCGGCTGGCAGGGCCATGAACAGCAACGGCTTTCTCCGTTATGGCAGCAGCATTCCAAACGGTTATTTGTAAAAGGAGATGACAGATATGAATATACTCGCATCCGCTTCCAACGGTTTTTACGGCTATGGCGGATTCGGCGGCTACCGCTATATGTTTGACTGGACGTACCTGCTTGTGATTGCGGGCCTCGTCCTCTCGATGATCGCGTCCGCCAACGTCAAAGGGACGTTCTCAAAATATTCGCGCGTGCGCAGCATGAGCGGCTTAACCGGCGCGATGGCTGCGCAGAAGGTGCTGCAGAGCGCCGGGATCTACGATGTCCGTATCGAGCGTGTCTCCGGCGAGCTGACGGACCACTATGATCCGCGCTCGAAGGTCCTGCGCCTGTCGGACAGCACGTACGGCTCCAATTCCGTTGCGGCAGTCTGTGTCGCCGCGCATGAGTGCGGTCACGCGATTCAGCATCAGGTCGGCTACGGCCCCCTCGTGCTGCGCAGCACGCTCGTCCCGGCGGCCAATTTCGGTTCGACGCTCTCGTGGCCGATCTTTCTGGCGGGCCTCGTGCTGTCGATCCGTCCGCTGCTGACCGTCGGTATCATCCTGTTTTCACTTGCCGTGATCTTCCAGCTTGTGACGCTCCCTGTCGAGTTCAACGCCTCGTCGCGCGCGCTGCGTGTTCTGGAGGATACGCATATGCTCGGCGATTCGGAGCTCTCGGCCGGGAAAAAGGTGCTCGGCGCCGCGGCCATGACGTACGTCGCGAGCCTTGCGGCCTCGATTCTGCAGCTTCTGCGGCTGATCATACTGGCAGGAGGAAGGAGACGCGATGACTAAGCCGGTGAATTTGCGGGAAATTGCCCTTGGAATGCTGCAGGAGATCACGGAGGAGGAGGCGTACAGCCACGTAGTCATCCGGGAGGTGCTGGAGAAATACCAGTACCTCGACAAACGCGACAGGGCGTTCATTACGCGGACAGTCGAGGGGACACTGGAGCATATGATCCAGCTCGACTACATAAACGAACAGATTTCCAACGTACCAGTCTACAATATGAAGCCGCTGATCCGGAACCTGCTGCGCATGTCCGTCTACCAGCTCAAATACATGGACAGCGTGCCGGATTCCGCCGTCTGCAACGAGGCGGTCAGGCTGGCGCAGCGCCGCGGCTTCTACAATCTGAAGGGCTTCGTCAACGGCGTCCTGCGCAACACGGCGCGCAGGCTGAGCCAGGTGAGCTACCCGGATCCGCAGCAGGAGCCGCTTCATTATCTTTCTGTGAAATATTCTTTCCCGATCTGGATGCTGAACAAGTGGGTGGCGCAGTTCGGCTATGAGACGACGGAGCGGATCTGCCGCGATTCCCATATGGAGAAGGCGACGACGGTGCGTTGCAATCCCGAGAAGGCGTCGGTTGAGGAGATCATCGAAGATTTGACGGAGCAGGGCATTACGGTGCGCCGTCACCCGTATCTCGACTATGCGCTCCAGATTTCCGGGTACAATTATATGAATGCGGTATCGGCGTTCCGCAAGGGCTGGATTCAGGTGCAGGATATCAGTTCGATGCTCGTCGCGGAGACCGCGGCCGTGAACTGGGGCGATTACTGTATCGACGTCTGCGCGGCCCCGGGAGGCAAGAGCCTTCATCTCGCACAGAAGCTGATGGGCAGCGGGTACGTCGAGGCGCGGGACGTCTCCGAGTACAAGGTGCGCATGATGCAGGAAAATATCGAGCGCAGCGGTGCGATCAATATCCGCGCGATGGTGGTCGACGCGACGGTGCGTGACGAGGCGTCGGTCGGCAGGGCCGATATCGTGCTGGCTGACGTCCCGTGCTCCGGGCTCGGCGTGATTGGCCGGAAGCAGGATATCAAGTACAAGATGTCGGAGAAAAAGCAGCAGGATATCATCCGGCTGCAGCGCAGGATTCTCTCTGTCGTTCAGGAATATGTGCGCCCCGGCGGCGTGCTGATCTACAGCACATGCACGGTCGGAGCCGACGAGAATCAGTACAATATCAAATGGTTTCTCGAGAATTATCCGTTCCATCTCGAGAGCATCGATCCGTATATCTGCGACGGGCTGAAAAGCAGGACGACGCGCGGAGGGTATATCCAGCTTCTGCCGGGCGTCCACCAGTCGGACGGCTTCTTTATCGCGAGGCTGCGCAGAGATGAGGAGGAAGGGACGGGCGAATGAAAAAAGATATCAAATCGATGACCTTTGAGGAGCTTTGCGCGGAAATGGCAGCGCTTGGAGAAAAGCCGTTCCGCGGAAAGCAGCTCTGTCAGTGGATGCATGAAAAGCTTGCGGACGGCTTCGGGGAGATGACGAATCTGCCGAAGGCCCTCCGGGAAAAGCTTGACGCGCAGTATGAGTATGTGAGCCTTGAGATGGTGGGCCGCCTGATTTCCAAAATCGACGGGACGGAGAAGTACCTGTTCCGCCTCGCGGACGGCAACGTGATCGAGAGCGTGCTGATGCGCTACCACCACGGCAATTCCGTCTGCATTTCGTCGCAGGCCGGCTGCCGGATGGGCTGCCGCTTCTGCGCCTCGACGCTTGGCGGGCTGACACGGTGCCTGAGCGCGTCCGAGATGCTTGATCAGATCTACAAAATCCAGAAAATTTCCGGGGAGCGCGTCTCCAATATTGTTGTGATGGGGACGGGCGAGCCGCTTGACAATTATGACAACCTGCTGCGCTTCCTGACACTTCTGACCGACGGGCACGGCCTGCATATCAGTCAGAGGAATGTGACGGTGTCGACCTGCGGCATTGTCGAGAATATGCGCCGTCTGGCGGACGAGAAGCTTCAGATCACGCTGGCGCTGTCGCTGCATGCGTCGAGCCAGGAGAAGCGCAAGGAATTGATGCCGATCGCGTACAAGTATGAGCTTTCCGATGTGCTCGACGCGTGCCGCTACTATTTTGCACAGACCGGGCGCAGGATTACATTTGAATACAGCCTTGTCGGCGGCGTGAATGACACGCAGGAGGATGCCGACGCGCTGGCCCGGCTGATCTCGGATATGAATTGTCATGTCAATCTGATTCCGGTCAACCCGATCAAGGAGCGCGATTACGTGCAGTCCCAGCGCCCCGTGATCGAGGCATTCAAAAATAAGCTTGAAAAATATCGGATAAATGTTACTATTAGAAGAGAAATGGGCCGTGACATCGGCGGTGCGTGCGGCCAGCTTCGGAAAAGTTATATTGACAAAGAAAAAGAAAGGGAAGAAAGGGTATGAAGACGTATAGCATTACAGATATCGGCAAGCGTCGTTCTGCTAACCAGGACTTCGTGTATGCCTCTGATCAGCCGGTCGGCAATCTGTCTAATCTGATGATTGTGGCGGACGGGATGGGCGGACACAATGCAGGAGACCTGGCATCACGCTATACGGTCGAGTCGATGCTTGAATACATAGAGAAGGCGGTTGAGAAGCGGCCGATCCCGCTGCTGAGCTGCGCGATCCACCACGCGAATGAGCTGGTCATCGAGAAGGCCCGCTCTGACAAAGCCCTCGAGGGGATGGGGACGACGGTCGTTGCCGCGACGGTACAGGACGAATATCTCTATGTGGCCAATGTGGGGGACAGCCGGCTGTACCTGATCGATCATGAGATAGAGCAGATCACGAGGGATCATTCTCTCGTGGAGGAGATGGTGCGGCTTGGGGAGCTCGCGCGCAAGGATGCGAGGAGCCACCCGGACCGCAATGTGATTACGCGGGCGATCGGGGTGCGCACGCCCGTGCGGATTGATTTTTTTGACGTGAAGCTGGAGCCGGGGGATAAGGTCCTGCTCTGCTCGGACGGACTGACGAATATGCTGGAGGATGAGGATATCCTTCAGATTGTGAAGCGCTGCGGCTCTCCCAGGGAGGCTGCGCAGCGGCTCGTCAATGAGGCGAACAAAAACGGGGGAAAAGACAACATCTCAGTAGTCCTTGCTGAATTCTAATTAATGGGGAAAAAGTATGCTAAAAGTCGGAACATTTATACAGAACAGATACGAAATAATTTCCAGAATCGGCGCGGGCGGGATGGCGGATGTCTATAAGGCGAAGGATCACAAGCTGAACCGTTTTGTCGCAGTGAAGGTGCTCAAGAACGAATTCCGGGATGACAAGGTATTCATCTCGAAGTTCCGCGCGGAGGCTCAGTCGGCGGCCGGGCTTGCGCATGCGAACATTGTGAATGTGTACGATGTCGGCGAGGAAGCCGGGATTAACTATATTGTGATGGAGCTTGTGGAGGGGATTACCCTCAAGGAATATATCGCGGGGAAGGGCAGGCTGTCGGTGCGCGAGGCGACGAGCATCGCGCTGCAGATCTCGGCCGGCCTCGAGGCCGCACACAACAACGGCATTATCCACCGCGACGTGAAGCCGCAGAATATCATTATCTCGACGGACGGCAAGGTCAAGGTGGCCGATTTCGGAATCGCGCGCGCAGCGTCGACGAACACGATCAATTCCGGCGTCATGGGCTCCGTCCATTACAGCTCCCCGGAGCAGGCGCGCGGCGGCTACAGCGACGAGAAGAGCGATATCTATTCGCTCGGCATCACGATGTACGAGATGCTGACCGGGCATGTGCCGTTTGACGGGGATACGGCGGTCGCCGTGGCGATCCGCCATCTGCAGGAGGAGCTGCGCGGACCGAGGGAGGAAGTGCCCGAGATTCCCGAGAGCACGAACCAGATCGTCATGAAATGCACGCAGAAGAGTCCGGACAGGCGCTATCCGAATATGACGGAGCTGATCCGCGACCTGCGGGAATCGCTGGTCAATCCGGACGGCGATTTCGTGAAAAATATGGAGCCCGACCGCACCTCCAAGACGATTATCATGTCGAAGGAGGAGGTCGACCAGATCAACGCGGAGCGCACGATGCCGTCGTACGATGAGACGCTCGATGTCGGGGCTGCCGCAGGGCTGCACGATGAGGAGACGGGACTTCCGAAGAACCGCGCCTACCAGCCGGGCAGCTATTACCAGAAAAGCCAGTACCAGGAGGTGGCGCCGGGGCGGTCTGATCCGTATGACGATGGCTACGGGGAAGACGGGGACGGGCGCGGATATGATCCGTACTATGACGCCTACGACAACCCGGAGGACTATGCGATCCACAGCGGCAGGCAGGAGGGCAATTACCGGCTGGATGAGGAGTTCTCAGCGCGCAAGGAGAGGAAGCAGCGTGACGATGACCGCGAGATCGGCCTGAACCCGAAGCTCGAGAAGGCCGTCACGGTAGGCGGCATCATCGTTGCGGTGATTATCGGCTGTGTCTTCCTCGCGCTGCTCGCAAATGCATTCGGCCTGTTCAATTTCGGCAGCCGCCGCAAGGCGAAGCAGACGGACAGGGCGGCGGTTACCAACACGGAGACCGTGACGGAGAAGACCGTGACGGAGGCGGTTACGGAGGAGCAGAAGCTCGTCTCTGTGCCGACACTGCTTGGCAAGCCGGAGGAGGATGTGAAGAAGCTGCTGGAAAGCTTTGGCCTTGGAGGCGAGAAGACCGGCGAGGCGTCAGGCTCCGGGTACGGGCCGGGCGAGGTGTGCTCGCAGACTCCGTCCGGCGGCGAGATGGTAGAGAGGGGTTCGATCATCAAATATGAGGTCGTTCCGGCTAACTCCGAGTTCGCGCTCGACGACTTGAGCAACATGGAGCAGAGCCAGGCGAAGGCAGTCCTGATCACGAAGGGGCTGCAGTGCAAGGAGGATACGTCGGAATACAGCGACGTGGTCGAGGCAGGCCATGTCATCTCGACCGATCCGGAGGCCGGCTCGACCGTCAGGGCGGGAGATACCGTGACGCTGTATATCAGTCAGGGGCCGCAGGGCGACGTCAGCTACGTGAAGCCGTGGGATCTGTACGGATATACGAAGGACAGGGCGACCGAGGCGCTCGAGATGCTCGGCCTGATCCCGAACTATGAATATGCGCCGAGCGATACGGTCGGCACGGGCCTCGTGATCAGCCAGAGCGCTCCGGCGAACGAGGATGTCGCGCGCGGCACGACGGTCACGCTTGTGATCAGCACCGGGCCGTCCGGGGAGGCGTCCCAGGGGCAGGCTCCGGCGGACAATACGGTCACGGTCCAGAATGGAGAGAACGGCACATGGGAGTGCAATGCGGAGCTGCGCGAGCCGGCAGGCTACAGCGGTCAGAATGTGCGCATCACGCTCGTGCAGAATGGGACGGAGAGCACGGTTTTCGAGGGACAGACGACGTTCCCGTATGAGCTGCGCGTACAGGGGGCGTCCGGCGTGGAGAGCGGCACGGCGTACGTGTACCTGCTCGATCCGCAGACCGGGGATGTCGCAGGCAAGATTGAATATCCGGGAATTACATTTACAAGGACGGACAACTGATGCAGGGAAAGATTATCAGGGGAATCGGCGGATTTTATTATGTGCACGCGCAGGATGGCGAGGTGTACGAGTGCCGTGCAAAGGGGATTTTCCGCAAGGAGAAGATCAAGCCGCTTGTCGGCGACAACGTGGAGATATCCGTGCAGGATGAGCAGAAGCATGCGGGCAATGTCGACCGCATTCTGCCGCGGCGCAATGCGCTGATCCGCCCGGCAGCCGCGAACGTCGACCAGGCGCTCGTCGTGTTTGCCGCGGCGAGCCCGAAGCCGAATCTGAACCTGCTCGACCGTTTCCTGATTATGATGGGACAGCAGGCAGTCCCCGTTATTGTCTGCTTCAACAAGACAGATCTGACGACAGAGCAGGAGTGGCAGGCGCTTGCCGATGTATACCGGCCTGTCGGCTGCGAGGTCTGCCTGACGAGCATCGCGCAGGGCATCGGGATCGACCGGATCCGCGCGCTTCTGCACGGGAAGACGACGGTGGTCGCGGGACCGTCCGGCGTCGGGAAGTCTTCGCTCACGAACGCGCTGCAGCCGGAGGCCGCGATGGAGATCGGCGACGTCAGCCGCAAGATCGAGCGGGGCCGTCACACAACGCGCCACACGGAGCTGCTGGTGCTGCCGAAGCTGGGACCGTCTGACACGAAGAACACCTATTTCCTTGATACGCCGGGCTTCAGCTCGCTGTATCTGCAGGGCATTGAGGCGGAGGAGCTCTGGAAGTATTTCCCGGAGTTCGTGCCGTGTGAGCCGGGATGTCGTTTCCAGGGCTGCGCCCACATAAATGAGCCGGACTGCGCGGTCAAGGAGGCCGTCCGGGACGGCAGGATCAGCCGGTCGCGGTATGAGAATTATGTACAGCTCTGGCAGGAGCTGAAGAATACAAGGAAGTACTGAAAAGGAGGAATCCATATGACACGCCACAATATTCTTGCGCCGTCCATTTTATCGGCGGACTTTAACCATCTCGGCGACGATATCCGCACTGTGACGCAGGCGGGGGCCGAGTACCTCCACATTGATGTGATGGACGGCATGTTCGTCCCGAGCATCTCGTTCGGAATGCCCGTCATCAAGTCCATCCGCAGCGAAGCGTCCTGTGTCTTCGACGTTCATCTGATGATTGAGCAGCCGGACCGCTATATTGAGACGTTCGCCGCCTGCGGCGCCGACAGCATTACGGTGCACGCGGAGGCGTCGAAGCATCTGCACCGCTCGGTCCAGAGCATCAAAAAGTGCGGGATTAAGGCAGGAGTCGCGCTGAATCCGGCGACGCCGCTGTGCGCGCTCGACTACGTGCTGGAGGATATCGACATGGTTCTGATTATGACGGTCAATCCGGGCTTCGGTGGAC
>Ga0129308_1002887_pt1 | contig 13464 bp, 21 predicted proteins | sample L827metagenome_FD_94440 | JGI IMG/M metagenome (GOLD analysis project Ga0129308, IMG submission 94440) | Ring-tailed lemur group fecal microbial communities from Wisconsin, USA - L827 metagenome | ecosystem: Host-associated > Mammals > Digestive system > Large intestine > Fecal | place: USA...
AACGTGATCCACAGATCGCCGCTGTGGAAATTGTGTTCACAGAGCTGCCAAAACTTTCTTCTGCTGTTTTTGCTGTTAAGATTCTTCTGCGCCTCCTGCTGCTTTTTCTTATCGATCGGCCTGACATTTTCCTTTTCCGCCTGTTTCTTTGTAAATTCCGGGTAATACTCGATCTCGAGCTGATCACCGGCGTAGATCTCCTTTGTCGCATATATACAGCTTACTTTCCCGCTCTTTAAAAGCTCCTCAACAAAGAGTTCATTCAGGTTGTCTATGCCCTGGCTGTACAGTTCCTCGTAGTCGTAATCTATGTACTGCTTTTTACGGCGCTTTTTCTGCCCGGCTCCCGGTTTATCTGCCAGAACATTCCTCGCCGGCTGTCCCCTGTTCCCCCTTTCTTTTTTCTTCTGTTTCCCTTTTGCCTCCAATTATCCCGCCTCCTCTTTCTGTTACACTATCTGTATAACAATAACTGGCGGTACTATCGGATGTGTTTACTTGTTACTATTAATTACAAGCCCGTCCAGGACCTGTGCGTCCTGCGTGCTGTCTGCCCCGTTTTTCCTGCTTTTTCTGTCTTTTTTCTTGACATTATGCTTGCGACACAGTATACTAATAATAGTTCGGTTTGTACCGCCCGCAGTGTTACCGCCATATAACACAACTGCGGGCGGTTTCATTTATTCAGCTCTTATTTTGTGTAGTGGTTAGATTCTGCTGTATTCCCGTTCCGGCATCTCGAAAAGCAAATATGCATTTCTCCCCTTGTCATATGCAGTTTCAATATGTGCCGCGCATTTTCTGATTGCTTTCAGGCACGCAGCTTTTGAATCATATTCACCGGCTTCCGCTTCGATCGTGCCGTTAAAAGAATCGCGGATGCAGACCGTGTGTTCCTTTCTTTTCTCAACATAAATCAGATCTTTCCCGTCCATGTTGATTAAATCCCTTTCCTGTGTCAGTATAAAGAACATATGTTTTCTCCTTTCATGCTCCGATCGCCATTTCTTCCGGGATGCAGTGGATCTCTAGGACGCTGTGCTCCGGGACGCGCGCTCTTTCGGCGTACTCTTTCCATTTCTCCTGCAATTCGCTTTCCGCCGTTTTCCAGTCCGATGTTTGGAAGATGGTTGTCCCAACCCAACACCGTCTGTCACCATATGTAACCCGGTAATATGGCCTTGCCCTCTCCGGCGTTAATAAACCACGGTTCCTGAATGCTTCATGTATTGTCATTTTCCTTGTCCCTCGTATTCTGTATCAGGTTCGCCTTTATGTTTCCATCCTTGTCAAATACAAGCATTACTTTCGTATGATTCTCATTTGCTTCTTTCAACATTTTTAAAAGCTCATTTTGAGGTAATGGACATGTATAAGGCAGCGGTTTATTCTTCATATCTTTTTCCTTTCTTGACTTTCAGAGCAAATGTGTGTTATATTTGATCTGCTCTAAATGTCTTTTGACATTTCCGCCGGTTCCTTGTCCGTTCCGGCGGTTTTTTTAATGCTTTTTACTTTCACGGTTACGCCCTCGCGAGCCGATATAATTGCTGCTATAGCCTCGAAAAATTTTCTTATATCCATATTTCTGCTCCTTCCTGCTATCTGCTCTGGTCACTTTAGACTTCATTTTTTTCAACCGCCTCCTGCGTTCAATCTCCTGTTCTCTTAGTGCGACTTCCTCTTGCCTTGCCAGAAGCAGATACGCTCTCCTGAAAGCGTCGAACGCCTCGTTTACCAGTCTGTAGCTTTCTTTTTTCATCAACTTTTTATAGGTCTCTATTGCTCCGCTTGCAATGAATTCGTGCCTTGCCTCTCCGATTAATTCTTCATCCGGCGCTCCGTAATTCCTGCTTTCGTGCGCAAAAATTGATGTTCCGTTTTTAGGATCGATTATATATACCCATCCGGCCCGGCCTTTGCTTTTATATGCATATAGCTTTTCTCCGGCAACATCTATCAAGTATCCGTTCTGCTTCTTGATTCCAACAATGTCATCTTTCTGCATTAAAACGAAAAACTCTTTTTTCTTCATAGCTCGCTTTTCCCGTCCTTTCTGCATCCGTCCGACTGGCCGATCTGAATCAGTGCCAACAGGGCGGCCAGCCTGTATGCCTGTGCATGTTTGTTGCAGCTGTGTGTTTGTACAACTTTTTCCTGAAACTGTTTTATATCTCCCACGAAGCATCCGCATTTGACCATGATTTTCCTGTCTTTACCGCGGTAAAAAGTAGTAAAGTCGTCCCTGCTTCCGAGCGGTCCGACCGTCAGAACATGATCCCCAGAGAAAATGTCTGCGTTGCCGCACACTATGGCGTTGCCGCGCACTGTGGCGTTGCCGTACACTGTGGCGTTGTCGCGCACTGTGGCGTTGCTGCACACTATGGCGTCGCCGCACACTATGGCGTTGTCGCGCACTATGGCGTCGTCGCGCACTATGGCGTTGCCGTACACTGTGGCGTTGCCGCGCACTGTGGCGTTGTCGCGCACTGTGGCGTTGCTGCACACTATGGCGTCGCCGTACACTGTGGCGTTGCCGCGCACTGTGGCGTTGCTGCACACTGTGGCGTTGCTGCACACTGTGGCGTTGCCGCGCACTGTGGCGTTGCTGCACACTGTGGCGTTGCTGCACACTATGGCGTCGCCGCACACTATGGCGTTGTCGCACACTATGGCGTTGTCGCGCACTATGGCGTTGTCGCGCACTATGGCGTTGCCGTACACTGTGGCGTTGCCGCGCACCCAACACTCTCCGAAGCGCGAAAGATTTTCTTCTTTCTCGATCCAACCGCCGAGCCTGCCGGCTCTGACATTTCCGAAATCTGCGACCGCGCGGATTCTGTGTAGTGTTACGATTCCGTCCAAAAGTCGAACTTGCTTTTTTTCTCCCGTGAATTCGTACTTCTTCATCTTTTCTCCCTCCTATCCTCGTCCCGGATTACATTTTTCAAATCCTATCTGGCTTCTGAACTGATTCAACCTCCCGCTTGCCAGCTCATATATACTCCTGTTCTTTTCAAACCCTACATACGGAATCCCTGCCTCCTCGTATGCGATCAAGCTGCTTGCGCTGCCTACATGCGTGTCAAGAACGGTCCATTCTGGTTTGAAATATTTCTGGATTATCCATCGGTACAGATTAACCGGCTTCTGCGTTGGATGGATGCGCTTTTCGTTCAGCTTCTTGTTTCCCTGCTGTACGGTTCCTTCCGTGATAGATTTTCCCTGCATCATTCCGCGCCACATGTAGCGGAATATGTCAACCCGGTTATTCAGGCTGTTGTATGCGATTTCTGCATCTGACTGAGTGGTTCCGTCGTTGCACTTGTCCCAGATAATCCGGCCACCCGGAAGCTGGTAGTCAAAATAATTCACGCCCCATATAATCTGGTGCTTCGATACCCTGATAATCTGGTCGAAATACTCCCTGTCTGGCGGGCGATTGTCCCAGTCCAGTTTTTTATAGCCGCCGTCCTTTACATAGATTCTGGTGCCGTTCTTCTGGCGCACATAGCTGCTGCGATTCTTCCCGCCGTGCTCTTTGCGCCCATATGGTGGATCAACTACGGCGATATCAAAATGCTTGTCCGGGAATCGGGGAAGATAATCCATGCAGTCACCGCATATTAAGGTGTTCCATTCGATTACGTTTAAAGCCGTACCGTTCCTCTCCACTTTCTTTGTTCGCCCCACTCTCCAGTCAGATCCTTTCCTGCCAGGCTTTCTCCGTATCCGGGGATCCGGCCCTGCAGGATTACTTCTGCTTTGTAATCTTTACACTTCTCCTGCTCTGCCCCGGTCATTGTTCTGCTCATTGGCACCACCTTCTATTCTCTTTAAATGTGTTGTTGACTTCCTGCATTGTGTCCCCTATTCTGTGTGTACAGGCTGTTGCCGCAGCCGAGTACATAAAGAAAGGAGAAAATCTATGCCAAATACCCGTGCATTCTGTGATCAGGAAAATAATGATCACGCACTTGTTTCACAAATTGTTGAAGTCCGTGATAACCTCGGCTCGTTGGCGGTACAGGTGCTTGCTGCTAAATTTGACCTATCCAAAATGACATACAGAAAAATGTTGGACGAGCTCTACGAAATCGTTGACGATCTCCACGACGAATACGACCATTGGAGAACTACGGTATCCGACAATCAGAAAGCATTGTAGCGGCTTGACTGCTTTGCAACCTCCTGTACACTGACACTGTTCAGGAGGTTGTCTCCTTTGTCTCTTAGAACAGTCTGTACATATCCCAGTTCACTGATCGCCACAGCGTATGTGACGCCGCTGTTTACTACATCATCCATTAACTTCTTGCGCAATTCTTCTCTCGCTTTAATTTGATCTGGTCCTGACATGATTCCACTATGTCGCCTTCCTTTCTGTTGTATCTGCCAATATCCATTATCCTGCGCCCGCCGCGCCGGGCGGGCGCTTATGCTGTCTGTCTTTTCTCGAAAAGGCTTTTCGCGAACTTCGCTCCCCGGATAAACACAAGCAGATTGGCCTTTTCGCTTTTGTCGAGTCCTTTTACGAACTCCGCAATTTCTTCCGCTTCGTCCCTGCGCTTTGCAGAAACCATGACCTCAGTTTCGTTTGCTCTCGTATCCTGCATACCTTTTCCTCCTTTCTGCGTATCTGCTGAAACTTGTTGTTGACTATCTCTCGTAGCCCTCCTGGCTACCATCTAACCTTTATGGCTTCGTGCAAGTCATCCCACGAAACCAGCGACCTTATTACCCTCGCGTATGGATTCATGAAGTCTTCCTTTACCGGGCACTTTTCATCCATATGCGGTTTTCTGTAATTCGGCATCTCGTCCCATCCCTCCGGCTCCGGCCCAAGCAAAAGCGGCCATTGCCAGTAATTGAAGCTTTTGTAAATGCTGATGAGCGTTGATTCTGACATATCTTTCAGATCTTCCGGCTGTAATCTTTTGGTTTCTTCCTGCACTCCTCTCCTCCTTTCTGCACCGCTTCCTTTTATATTGGCAAAATCTGTAGCCATTTGTGCAGCGCTGTTTTTCTTTCGTTTTTCTGCTCCCTCTGATATAATTTCCTTGCGGCTGTACATGGCCGCAAATTAACATAATCAGGAGGGAGAGATTCTTATGTGGTTCTATAAAAGTCCTGCCGGAAATATGCGGATATTCCGAAACAGTTCCGGCAAGTATTCTTTGCAGATTAGAGATACCGTTTATGGTACTTATTCTTCTGCAGATGCCGCTGCGGATGATGTTTATACATTTTCTACCGGCTGTTATGAGTGGGACTCGCTTTTTTACTCCGTTTATCCGCCAAGCGGTCTGCCTGAATGGGAAGAACGTTAATAGCCGCTATCAATTCTAAGGCTTTCAGCCTTTAGCGCTTCCATTCTTGCCAGTGTAGATGCCAGCGCATTAGCTACCCGCACTTCATCTGCAAGCTGCAGTGCGTTGCTCTGCGTTGGCTCTGTTGCCTGGCTCTGACTGCCTGCCGACAATTTTACACTTACATATTCTGTATATTTCGTGCAAAGATCCGTGAACGCATCTTTAAACTGCTCATATGTGTTCTTTTCGTTCATTTGCTTTCCTCCTTTCTGCACCGCTTCCTTTTATATTGGTAAAATCTGTAGCCATTTGTGCGGCGCTATTTTTATGTGTGGCTTTCCCGATTTGCTCAAGTCATTCTATATTTTCTTTTGACTTGATAAAGTCATTATATGGTTCAAAAATGGCTTTGTCAAGTCATTTTTGAAAAATATTTTTTTGTTTTGGCTTGACTAAATCATTTTTGCGTTATATACTTAATGCAATAATGGAAAGGGGGTGCGGTATGGAGCTGCATGAAAGAATAAAAACGCTGCGGAAAAATCATCTGAATCTTTCGCAAGAAGCGTTTGGAGCTCGCCTTGGTGTCAGTCGCTCCGTTATAAATAATATTGAAAGAAACGCTCTGGCCCGTCCAGAACAGAAGTTATCCTTAATCAAGCTGATATGTAAAGAATTTTCCGTCAGTGAAGAATGGCTTCTAAATGGAACTGGAAGCATGTACATAGAGCCAGACACATTCAGCCTCGATTCTTTTGCAAAATCTCATGGAATGACAGGCACCGAGCTCGAAATTCTCAAAGCATATTTCGAACTGGAACCAGATTTCAGGAAGAAGCTGCTTGACCATTTCAGAAAGAGGCTGATTCCACAGGACGAGTACCCGGCAACGCCGGAAGAACTGGAGCGGGAATTTCCTCCCATTGAAAATACGAATGAGGAGGTTGGGTAACACACCCAGCCGTCCGCTCATCTGTATATTATCAGTTTCGTCCTCCCGGTAAAATTCATGTTATAGTAAATTGTATTATTTGACCTGTAATATAGCGCATACACCTTTATGTTCTTATGGTATATATGTTTCTTAATCATCAGCCTGTCCTTTCTGACGGCTGGGTGTGCGCTACATTATATCGACATTTGATAGAAAATTTTGCTATATTTTGTCGAAACATTACCGCATAATAATAAATGCTGTTTAGTAGCCTCGAAGAAGGGAGTGGTGGATTTTGTGGCCGAAATGATCATTGTAATTATGATAGTAGTCTTTGTTTGGATGATATATGCTGCTGTTTCTTCGTGCAAGCGAGACCGCCATGCTGATGCTTGTTACAAAGCAGATGAAAAAAGCGTTCGTGCTCTGGATAGTTCTTCTTCTAAATATGTAAAAAATTCTATTTCTGAACTGGAAACTGCTTATCATTCATCTGCACCATATCTCGCATCCACAAGCAAGCGACTGTACAGGGAAGATATTAATGATTTACGAGACCATCTCCGTGAATTGGAAGAGGAAAAATGGCAGCGCAAAGCAGATAAGTATTTGCAGGAGTTTTCCGACGAGTATTATTGCCTAGTCAGTCAGGAATTTGACAGTTTTAATGATGTGGAGCTGCTTTTTAAGACAAAAACAAGGTGTATCAATGCATGGAATAAATATTTTTCCATTGACCTTAGCAAATACGATACCGCAATTTACCCGAAACAGTATCTGAGAGATTGGATGGGGGAAGATTATGATCCATGCATGGAGTCGCATGATGCACTCGAGAGGAAATTATCTGAACTTGTGGAGCATATGCGGCCGGAGTATAAGAGAAAAACTCGTTTAAATAGGCTGATTGTTAATCATGTTAAAAAATGTGAAAGCATTAAGCGTGTCGATCTTTTGAAGGTAAACTTTGAAGGTTTTACTCAGGAGGAGGTAAAATGTTGCTATAGAGCTTTGGTGAAGAAAAACCGTCTGATGGAAGTAAAAATGGGAAACCGCATTTTTGTCTATCTGTCTGATGCAGAGCTAAAAAGGCATGCAACGCCGTCTGGCCGTAAAAACTCAAGTGACGAATTGCCTGAAGAAGCAGGTGTTGTCTGCGAAATTCAAAAAGATGACACTAATCAGGATAAATAATCAAGTTTTTGTGTCTACTACAAACTGTAACATTTTGAAAATTCCATAAGAAAAACGCCGTCGGCTGCAACCAACGACGTTCTTCCCCTTACCACCTATGCGGCGGCAGGGCGTGCTATGTACTTCCTGATTATACCACGGAAAGCCGCATTTGCATAGGCTTTCTTTTTTATACTCTTTTTAAGGTGGTGTGATTATGTATCGAAAAGATTTGACAACTTCTGCTTCCCCGGCGCTGCTGCGGGTAGCAATATACATTCGCGTTTCGACCGACCAGCAGGCTAAAAAGGGCGACAGTATCGATGAGCAGCTCTCCACGCTGCAGGCGTACATAGACAGTCGCGATAATATGATTCTGCAGGATGTGTATATCGACGATGGCGTCAGTGGTCAGAAACTTGATCGAAACGACTTCAAACGGCTTTTGGACAATGTGCGCGCCGGTCTGATCGATCAGATTATTTTCACGAAGCTTGACCGATGGTTCCGATCGCTCCGGCATTACCTGAATACTCAGGCTACGCTTGAAAAGCATAATGTCGCGTGGCTTGCTGTATCGCAGCCGTATTACGACACGACCACTCCACAGGGGCGTGCTTTCGTCGCGCAATCTATGACATTCGCGGAACTCGAGGCGCAGAATGACAGCGTGCGTATCCGTGACGTGTTCAATTACAAGTACAAGCAGGGGCAGGTGCTCTCCGGCAAGACGCCGCTCGGATACTCTATCGAAGACAAGCATCTTGTTCCGAACGCGGATGCAAATAAGGCCCTGGCTGTGTTTGAACATTATGATCGCGTCGGATCCCTGAATGCAACGATCCAGTTTCTTCAAAACGAATATGGCATTATCATGTCTCAGGCGAATTTGAAAAAAGCTATACTTACGAACCAGAAGTACATCGGCGTCATGCGCGACAACGAAAACTTTTGTCAGGCGATCATTCCGCGTGATCTGTTTGAGCGTGTCCAAATCAAGTTAAAGCATAATATAAAATCCTCGCAAAAGTACAGTTATGTTTTCAGCGGCCTTATTACCTGCTCCTGCTGCGGTCATGCCATGAGCGGCGTTATGCTCAGCACTTCCCACCAGGCAAACGGTACAAAATACAAATACCCTGTTTATCGCTGCCGCGCCGCTTATCCAAACAAACGCTGCAAAAACCGTAAAAACGTAAATGAACATACTTTGGAAAAATATATTTTGCAAAATATAAAACCTCTGATCCGGCAGTACGTTGCTGACTATGAAGTAAAAACTGCTCCGACTGTGGATGTGTCCCAGAAGCGCAATGCATTGCTTCGGAAGATCGACAGGTTAAAGGAACTATATGTAAATGACGCGATTTCACTTGATGAATTCAAGGAAGATAAAGCCCGGTACATGGATCAGATCGCCGCCCTCCCTGATACAGACGAGCCAGTAAGGGATTTGAGCGGACTGCGGGACTTCCTGAATCTTGACATAGATGGAATATACGGAACAATGACCTCGGAGGAGAAACGTTATTTGTGGCGGTCTGTTATCAAAGAGATACAGGTGAATGACGCATTTGAGTACGAGATTATTTTTTTATGACTTTTATAGTACTAACTGATATTAACCTGTCGGCTCGTCGGCAAAAATAATATCCGGCTTTGCGATCAAAGCCCGCGCAATAGCAACACGTTGTTGCTGACCGCCGGAAAGCTCATGGGGCAGGTGTGTCAGTCGTTCACGGATGCCCAACAAGTCTGTGAGCTGCTTTAGATAGGTTTCATCCGGCTGCCGTTTGTCCAACAGCAAAGGCATGATCATATTCTCCTTTGCGGTCAGGACGGGAAGCAGATTGAATTGTTGAAAGATAAAACCAATACGCTGACGCCGAAAAGCAGATAGTTCTTTGTCATTAAAGCGATATATGTCCTTTCCATTATACGTCAGGCTGCCGGAAGTTGGCCGGTCAAGGCCGGATAATAAATGAAGCAGGGTACTTTTACCGCTTCCAGACGGCCCCATGATGGAAATAAAATCGCTTGCTGCAATTTCAAGGTTGACTTTATCAAGTGCAACGACGCGGCCCTCACTGCTACCGTAGATTTTTGACAGTTCTTTTGCTTCAATGTTCATAAAAAGCACTCTCCTTATCTGTGTTATAAGGAGAGTGTAAAACATAAATCTCAAAAAACGCTCAAGGTCTCTCATTTATTTGGAAAGATGCTATGGCCGTAGCACCATGATCTGTTTTGTTTTCTAATTTGAGTGTTCCTCCATGCTTTAAGCATAGCGTTTGGCTACTGTATAAGCCCATTCCGAAGTGTGCCGCATCTTCTTCCATTTTTCCAAAAGGCTTCGGCCCATGTTGTACCAACTCCACCGGATAGCCGGGGCCATCATCAGTAACCGTCAGGAATAGAAAGCCTCCCTGTTTTTCAACGCAGACTATAAGTTTGCTTCTCGCAAAACGCACAGCATTTCCAATTAAGTTTTCCGCGACGGTCAAAAACAGTCCATGATCTAACTTCACAGTCCCGCTATCCGGCGCAGAAATGGAGAACTGCAATGCCCCGGCAAGAAGTTTAACCGTATCTTCTATTTCAGATCGCAGCATAGAGTATTGACATTCGCTTATCTGAACCGGCAGTTGCTCTAATCGCTGGATACTGCTCATGGCCTCTACATACTGTTCCATCCGCAAAGTGTAGCTTTCCAGCCGATCAAGAGCCTGTTCATCTGAAATGCCTTGCCGCAACAATTTTACTGTCCCTTTTAGCACAGTAATGGGATTGCGTAAATCGTGGGAAAAGGCTGCATTTAACCGTTTACGTTCCTCTGCCTGCCGCCATAGTTCTTGATTGGTTTTAAGAAGCTCTATCCGCATTGTTTCAAAAGCTGCACAAATTTGGCCAAGCTCATCCGACGAAACAACTGGAGTAGTAAAATCAAGGTCGTGCTTCAAGATGCGCTCTGTACCAGTCTGTAAAACTGAAATAGGTGTTTTTAGCTTTATGCGGTAAAACAAAATGCCTGCAACTCCCAGGCCGCAGACAGGGAGAAAAAGACAGGACAGCCATTGAACAGCAGTCAATATGGTTAAGATACGTTGTTGCTCCGATGTTGGCTGTTCTAAAGGTATCACAACGCCATTTGTGCCCAGTTCCACACCACCGGATGGATAGCTGCTGCTGATCGTATGGCAAACAAGAAACACCAATAAGACAAGCAATAGCGAGGAGAATACACAACATACGGACAAGAGGAAAAGAGACTTCTTTAGTCCCATGTTTTTCAAGCGTTCCATTTATATCCACACCCCCAGACCGTATCAATATAGCTGTGGAGTGTACGCGCAGCCAGTTTCGCTCGAATTTTCCTGATATGTTCCATGACCGTATCGCTATTTCCGTCCCCATCAATCCCCCATACCGTTTCATATATTCTTTCACGGTCAAACACTTGCCCGGCATTAAGGGAAAGCAATTCTACAATATCAAATTCTTTCTTTGATAAAACAACCGGTTCACCAGCTACTTGAATTGTACGGGCTGAATAATCAATCGTCAAATCACCAAAGAAGCGTGCTGTTGTATTGTTTCTATGCCGCTGCTCTCTTCGCAAATGTGCGGCAACCCGCGCTCCTAATTCATCCAGATCAAAGGGCTTAATAATATAATCATCAGCCCCAACCTGGAATCCATTGATTTTGTCAGCGGATTCAACACGCGCCGTAAGAAAAAGAATGGGACAGGTAACGAACTCCCGTATCTTCCGGCAGAGAGTCAGCCCATCCATTTCAGGCATATTGATGTCCAGCAAAATCAGGTCAGGCTTATTCGCTACCTTTTGAAGTGCATCGTTGCCATTATAGGCAGTTAATACTTCATAATGAGGGGAAAAATAGCTTGCCATCATATCTACAATGCCGTGCTCATCGTCCACAATCAGTATCTTTTGCTTCAATTATTATCATCTCCATTCCCTGCATATACTGTATCATATCAGCTAAATCTCAAAAAACGCTCAAAACAATGTAATGATTTCGCAGATAGCGTTTTACGATAGCTACCTCAATTATAATTCTATCCATGCAGGAATGCAGCAAGCAAAACTTAGAAGCTGAAGGACACGTTATTATTTCAAAGGGAAGAACTAATATTAAGTATTTTGTAAAAGATTATGAAACAGTACTTTTTGATCATCCGAAACTTTATGTGTCTATATTGATAAGCTTGTTTGTCTGATCTCAGATACCAAACCCTTCTGCCCAAGCCTTAAGTTCTTCCGCACTGGCATCCGCAGGGAATCTTTTTCCTTCTTTCAGCTCTGCTCCCGGACAGGAGCCTTCCAACTCTTTGTTTGTGCTCCCCATGCCACTGCTGCCGGAAGTTGCCAGCGGAATGATCGTCTTGCCAGTCAGATCATACTGCTCCATATTTTCCACACCCAGCCATTATGAAAATCAGCGCGAGGGAAAGCAAGATGCAAATTCTTTTTTTGGTAAGTAAACCTGTTTTCATTTTATTGCCGCCCTTCTCCCAATGCTTTCAGAAGAAATGCCATGTTCCAGTATGTTGAGCCGGCCACATACATTTCATGGTCCAGTTTCCTCCTCAATACCAATCGTGCTTTTCTCCCCGGTCAAGAGCATTGATCCGCTCCATCTCATCTTCAGTCAATTCAAAATGATATAATTCCGTATTTTCCCTGATATGATCAGGATTGCTGGAACCTGGGATCACCACCACGCCCTTTTGTAGATTCCAGCGCAAAATCACCTGTGCAGAAGATACGCCATGCGCCTCGGCTATTTCTGAAATCACCGAATCGCTCAGCAGCTCTCCCGTATGGCCTCTGCCGCCCAGCGGATACCAGCCCTGTACGACGATCCCCAAATCCTGAATAAACGGGATGACGTCGTTCTCCTGATAATAAGGGTGAATCTCATTCTGGACAAGTGCCGGTACAATATCAACCTGAGGCAAAAACTCTGTCAATTCCTCCACATACCAGTTAGACAATCCAATGGAACGGATCTTTCCATCCTTCACAAACTGCTCGATTACCTTATACGCCTTCACATCGTTGGCATCGGGATGGTGCAAAAGCATCATATCCACATAACCGATGTCAAGTCTGTCCAGACAAGCCTGAATGGACTGCTCCGGGTTTTCCATCTCGCTTCCCGGATAAATTTTTGTGATAACGAAAACATCCTCCCGTTTGATCATTCCTTCGTCAACGGCCTCCCGAATTGCCTGACCAACCTCTTCCTCATTGCCATAAGCGGAGGCTGTATCAATAAGCCGTACTCCATTTGACAAGGCAGACTTTACTGAATTGATACACGCATCGTCATGAAGGCTGTAAGTTCCCAATCCGTTAATTGGCATTTCATATCCGCTGTTCAGCATAACCGTTTTCGTTTCAAAATCAAACTCTGCTTTCACTGTGGGTTCCTCCTCCGTGTTTGATGTACTGCCCGCATTTTCCTTTACAGGAGCAGGCTCTGTTTCCTGTACGCTCGCGGCCATTTCTACCTCAGAGCTTGTTTCCGGTTCCTCTGCTGCGGTCTGTCCGCAGGCAGGCATGGCAAGCACCAGCGATAAAATCAGCGCAATAAAAATTACTCTCTTCATGGAGCAACCTCGTTTTCCGAATGGCCTTCCAACGTTTTCAGTATTCTTGCCGGCACGCCGCCCACCACAGTAAACGGCGGCACATCCTTTGTTACCACAGCTCCGGCACCCACTACTGCCCAATCTCCGACGGACACTCCCGGCAAAATCGTTGCGTTAGAACCAATCCATACATGAGCACCAATGTGGATGGGTGCATAATGGTTTTTACGCCCGTTCTCCGGGTTAAGGTCATGGTTAATCGTAGCAAGCACTACATTATGACCGATCAGGGAACCGTCTCCAATGGTAATACCTCCCTGATCCTGAAAATGGCAGCCGGAATTGATAAACACATCTTTGCCGATCGTAATGTTCTTTCCAAAATCCGTATAAAACGGTGGAAACAGCCGGAAGGTATCATCCACC
>Ga0129308_1002888_pt1 | contig 13464 bp, 9 predicted proteins | sample L827metagenome_FD_94440 | JGI IMG/M metagenome (GOLD analysis project Ga0129308, IMG submission 94440) | Ring-tailed lemur group fecal microbial communities from Wisconsin, USA - L827 metagenome | ecosystem: Host-associated > Mammals > Digestive system > Large intestine > Fecal | place: USA...
ATGAAATCAAAAGGTTTACCTGTTCTTGAAGATGACGAGATAATTGAATGGAAAATTGAAAATGATGATAAATTTATTTATGTAAATGGGTCTACTATTAAAATTATAGCAACCTCCCCTACCAACTTTGATGATAATTGTGAGTGGCATTTTATTATAGATAACATTGAATATACAATCGAAGATTTAAAAGATTACTTTTCTATTCAAATAAAGGAAAATGTTTGTTTTATTAAAGCAATCAATAAAATAATGGCAAAATATATTATTACCATTGCTATTTTTGATTTAACAAAAAGCTATTATGATTCTATAGATTTAGAGGTGAAATTATAATGCCTTTTGAACCTAAAGAAAAAGAGCCAAAATTATCTGATAAGACAGTAAATATCATTAACAAATGTATGGGTGAAAAGATTGATAATGAAGCAGATGATATATCAAGATGTAAATATAAAATCATGAATGAGTTATTAAATAATCAAGATTTATTAAGAACTCTTCATAATGAAGAGTATGACATTGATAAAGAAATAAATGGTGATTCTTATAGAAATATCTGCATTTTTAATTTTTTAAAACTCCCAGATTTAAAAGATAAAGTAAAAAATTATGTATGCTTTGAAATAAATGATGATGGCTGGGGAGACACTACAGAAAAAACTATAATTTTTAGGTGTGTTTCTCATATTGATGATGCAAAAACTGATTGGGGAATTCCTAGACAGGATTTGTTAGGTTTAATTATCAAAAATATGTTTGATTGGTCTAATCTTTTAGGCATGAGATTAGTAAAAAAATCTGATGCAGGATTATTCACTAACGATGGATATTATTATAGAGAAATCATTTATAGACAAAATGATCCTTTGAACACATATAAAAAAATACATAGTAGAGGATAATCTAATTATGTCTGAAGTTTTAAAATATGATATGTTAAAACTTTATTTCGGTGAAAATTATTATTTAACTGATGAGATTACAATTTATCAACCTACTATTGGACAAATTATAGATTATGGCGAAACTGAATTTTGGGAAATGGCATATACATTAACCGCAAATCCAACAAGTATGAAGCTTCCTTTATGGAAGAGTGGAATTGATTGGAATGATATGGACGAATTTATGCTTTTTAGCATATTGGTTAATTCTATCCCCTCTGACAAAACAAATATATTATTTGGAGATTTAGATTTTACAAAATTTAAAACTATAACACGAGATGACAAATCTATAGTAATGATATATATGCCAAATCCAATTATACAAATTGACAAAAAAATATATTTAGAACTTGTTGGATATTTAAGAGTTATGCTAAACATTCATCCAAAAGTTCAAAAAGCAAAGAATAAATTTACTAAAGAATTATTGATTGAAGAAGAAAGAAAAAAAATAGAGATTGAAAAGAAAACTAAAAAAGAAAATCATTTAAAAAGTTCTATATTATTCCCTCTTATTTCTGCTGCTTTAAACCATCCTGGTTTTAAATATAAGAAAAACGAACTTAAAGAAGTGGGAATTGTAGAATTTATGGACTCTATAAACAGATTAACTGTTTATGAAGAAGTAACATCACTTATGACGGGAATTTATATGGGAATGATAGATACGAAAAAGATTAATTTAAATAAAGAATTAAATTGGGTAAGAGATATTTATGATTAACTCTTCCCTTTTTTATTAAATAAAAAAATAAAGGAGGAATGAATATGGGTTTTACAATTGGTGGAATCGCTATTGATCATATTGTAATGGGAACATTTGAAAATGCTGCTGGTGAGCTTGTATATACTTTATCGAATTTATCTGAAGCAACAGTAAGTGTTACATCAGAATCAAAAGATATTACAAATGCTCAAGGAAACTTAGTACGTAGAGTGTTTAGAGGTAAAACTGGTGAAGTAAGTGCGACTAGTGCATTTATTGAAATGGGATTAGTAGCTTCAGCTTCAGGATCTGATTTAGAAGTAGCTACAGCTGATGCAAAAATTCAAGCACCATTAATTAAATCTGTTGGTAAAGAAGTTAAAACAGTTAATATTGAAGGTGTAGTTGAATCTACTGTAACAGTAATTGGAATTGCTGGAAATGGTGCAAAGGTTGAAACTTATACTAAAGACACAGCTGCTGGAGATAAATCATTTGCTGTTGCTACTAACACTTTAACATTACCAACTGGAGCAGCTGAAGAAGTTGTTGAATTTGTAATTAAATGTGAAAGAAATACAGCTAATGGTTTAAAAGTTGTTAATAAGGGAGATAAATTCCCTAAAGCTGGTAAGTTAACATTGATGGCTTTAGCTATTGATCCTTGTGATAAAGAAGGATTGTTAGCTGCATACATTGTATGTCCTAACTTCCAACCTAGTCCAGATATTGAAATTGCATTGACAAATGATGGAGACAGTACTTTAGCATATAATGGTACTCTTGGAGTAGACCAATGTTCTTCAGACAAGAGATTATATGAAGTTTACTTGGTAGATGATGGTGATTAATTAAGATAATAGTCTATTGGAATTTCCAATAGACTTATCTTTTGTATGTTATAGAGAGGAGATGAGGATTTCTTGTCTCGTCTCTTATTTATAATATATGAGGAGGAATAAATGGCGAAACGAATAAAGAAAAAATGTATTTTATGTGGAACTGAATATGAAATATGGTGTCCTACTTGCAAAGAAGCATTAAGTCAGCCTATATGGAAAAATGAGTTTCATGATAAAAATTGCTTAGATATATATCAAATTTGCAGTAATTATAATATGAAAAAAATAAGTGTAAAAAATGCAAAAATTAAATTAGATAAATGTGATCTATCTAAAAAAGATGATTTTACTTTGAATACTCAGAAAATCATTAAAGAAATATTAGATAAATCAAAGATTCATAAACAAAAACAAACAAAAAGGATTAAGGATAAAAAAGACAGTGATTAGTTTAAAATAATATGGGGCTACTATTTCACTGTCGAGATAGTAGCCTTTTTTTGTAAAGGAGAAAAATGAAAGAGAAAGTATATAGTGAAAGAACAAAAAGATGGTATGCCCCTTCTGAGTGTATACGAATTTTAAATATTAAACAGATATTATTTTATTTAGAACATAATATTGAAATTTTGGATTTTTATCCAAGTAAAGATTTTAAAACAGGAGATAGTATTTTAGTTTTCTTAGTCAAAAAAGAAGATACACATGATGTATATAAGTTATGGAAAGAAAGATTAGAGGGTATAAAAAATAAATATGGATTATGATTATAAACTTGTAATAGATAACAATATATTAGAAAACTATTATAAATATTATTTTTCTAAACATCCTAGAGCTAGAAATAAACCTATTAAGAATCCTTGGCATGAATCTATAAACGTATGGTCTATTTTACCTAGAATACAAATGAATGCTTTAAAACAAAAATACAAAGAATTTACAGTATGGTGGATCAAAAGTTTAAAATTACAAAATTTAAAACTTGAAAAAATTAAATTAACTTTTATTACATATACGCCTACTAAAAGAAGAACAGATCCTGATAATTATGTTCCAAAATTTTATTTGGATGGGCTAACAGAAAGTGGATTTATTGCTGATGATGATAGGAACCATATAAAAAAGCTTTCTTTAATTTGTGATGTTGATAAAAACAATCCTAGAACAGAGATATTAGTTAAAATTTTGAAGGAGGAATAAAAATGATTGAAATTGAAGATTTAAAAGATGTAAAAGATTTTGAACAAATTGAAAGTAATTTAGAAATTAAGTATTATGTATCGATGGATAAAAAACGTAGAATGATTGATTCCATTGTTGATGCTATCGTAAAAAAAGATGAAACAGGTATGTATACATATAATTCAATAATATTAGAAGTTTACAAGAAAGCATCAATGATATCTTTATATACCAATATCAAGTTATTAAATGATAATTTTGAAAATTATGATATTTTAGTGAGAAATGGCTTGTTAGGTTATGTCGAAACCAAAATATATGAAAATTCATTATATGGTGATATACCAGATTTTGAGTTATATTATGACCTCTTAGAAGAAAGAGTAAAAGATAAAATTAGAAATAACTCCATTAATCATATAATGTCAAGAAGAACAAAAGAATTAGTTGAAACAGTTGATCATACTATGGAACACTTAAATAAAATGCTAGATAAAGGCGATCCAAATAAAATAGCTAAATATTTGTCTAAGTCTTTTGATTATTTAATTAATAAATTACCAGATATGTCAAAATTTGATATTGATCAGTTAGTTAATAAAGGTAAATAAAATGAATTTAGATTTATTTATAACGAGATGTAATAAAATCAACCTCTCTATTGATAAACAATGTAAGATAAAAACATATCTAAAAATTGAAGAAAAATTTAATTTTTTAAACGAATATAAAGAATTGGTTAAAAACCATATGAATGATTATCCAGGATTTCAATCTTTTACTGCATTTGTCATTTTTAATTTATTAACGGTAAAATATTATACAGACATTAAATTAGAAATGAAATTTTCTGAATTTGATGATCTTCAAGAAAATGGATTAATAGATAAAATAGTCGAATTTATAGGACAAGATTATTCATTATTATTAAGATTTGTACAACTAGAAGGAAATCAAATTGAGTAACAAAATTAATTTAAAAGATTTTACCAACTCGTTATTAAAAAAGCAGATAAATGATTACGGAGAAGCTGGTAAAAAGGCAATGAAAGAAATTAGGGATACTATTGTTGATCAATGGTTTGGAGGATATAGCTCTGTATCAATGAAATCAGCAACTTCATATTATAAATATACATATATGATAGATGCCTGTAATTCAAAAATTATTATTAAATCTTGGGTTGATGTTGAAAAGTATAATCCAAATCAAAGAATACAAACATGGAATAAACAAAACGGATATGGTTTAGATCCTTCTTTTTTAATGGAATATGTTCTTAATCTTCAATTAGAGGAAGGAATAATTGGTTTACCAGAAAAGGAAACAATGACAGGTACAGGATGGGAGAATAATAAATTTAAAAAGAAAGATCCTCTTAGACAATATATTGAAAACAATGTTTTATGGAGTGAATGGGAAAATTATGTAAATAAATATATTTAGAAAGGAGGATAAAATGGGAAAAAGATTAGCAGAAATGGAAGCTGTCATTAATCTTAGGGTTGATGATACAGGTGTCCAACAACAAGTAGAAAACGCTCTAAAAAATGCAAAAAAAATAGCTGATAAAGATGGTATTGAATACAAGGTTAAAGTTAATAAAGATGGATTATCTGAAATACTTAAATTAACTCAAAATGTTAATAAAAATGGAGCTAATGCAATAACTTTAAACTTTGATAAAAATGCGACACTAAAAAACTTCGGGGAAACTAACGAAGCAATTATAAGTCAGATAGAAAAAATGGTTAAAACCATACAGACATATTTAAATAATAATAATTTAGGAAAATTAAATTTTATTGAATATGATAATAAAGATATAGTTAATATAAAATCTCAAATTGATGAACAAAATAAGCTTTACAAAGAGCAATCCCTTTTGATTGATGAATTAAATAAAAAAAAAGAAAATTTAAAATCAAAAGAATTGGAAAATGCATTTAATAATATTAGAAAAAATGAATATAATAATAAAAATAAAAATGCTGAAAAATACTTGGCAGCTTTTGAAGATTATGACGATACTTCTAAAAGTAAAGACATACAATTTGAGTATAATGGACGAAAAGTAAAATATGATACATTAAAAAATTTATATGATTCATTATTTGATGATGAAGATTACATCATAAATATGGATGATGTAGATAAAATTCAAAGCGAAGTATCCAAAAGACATAATGATGAAATAACAAATATTGAGAATCAAATAAAACAAATTGAATCTAAAAAAAATGAAATACAAAATGAGATTAATTCTTTAAAAAGTCAACTTGAAAATATAAATATTAATGATGAAAAAAAATTAAAAAAAGAGGATTTGTCAACTTCTAATAATAAAGAAAAACAAGATCAATCAACTACAAACATTAATATTAAGCCAATTAATTTGGACGAATTCTATAAAGAGATAGAATCCTACAAAAAAGCCGAAATAGAAGTAGAGGTTAAGAATAAAGAAAACGTATTACAAAACCTAACAGACAAACCGTTAGAAGTAAAAGTAGATCCTAAATTAGATCCAAACTTTAAATTAAATATTCCTAATATAAGTTTTGATAATAAAGCTGATAATGAATTAAAAAACGTATATACAAAAAGTAAAAAAGACTTTTCAGTTTTAAAAAAAGATTCTAATTTTAATAAAATTGCTGAAAAGTTATATTCAGATATCTCAAAGCAAGAAGTTCCAGATAAAAAAACATTAACAAATCTATTGGCTTTAAATAATGTATATAAAAAGAATAAAGGTAAAGATGCAAGCTTATTTAGTAATGTAGCTAAAGATATGGGATTAGATACTTCTCAACTAAAAAAACAATTTAAAGAAGTATATGATGAATTAAAAAGTTCTTTTAATCAAAAAGAAGATTTTAATATTCCTCCTATTGACATTAAATTAAATGTTGACGAATCACAAATCAGTAGCTTAAAAACATTAATAGAAACAGGAATTAATCCTATTAATGTTAAATTAGAGGAGAATAATAAAGCTTCTGATAACTCCCCTACTACGCCTAAAGCTAGTAAAAAGAAAAACACAGTTAAAGCGGAGAAAAAAGAAGAGAACAGTACTATTCAAGTAGTTCCTGATTTAACAGAATTATATAATCAATTAAGCATTGTAAACAATACACCTATAGAAATTAATGTACTACCAAATTTAACAGAATTATATAATCAATTAACAACAGTAAAAAATACTCCTATTGAAACAGAAGTAGAGATTGATTTAAATAAATTAAAAGAATCCCTAAATACCATTAAACTACCTAAGGATAAATTAAGTTTAAATTTAAATGAAATATCTGAAGGGCAATTAAATCAACCAGTTTTAGATTTATTGACAAATATTAACAGTATTGGGGAATCTTTTAACGAATCAGGGAGTATAATAAATAATGTAGCTTTAGAGAATATATCTAATATTGATACATTAACTAATTCAGTAAAAAAATTAAGTAATGAATTAAAGAATGTTGGTATTTCTCAAATTAAAGATATTGAAAAATCTGTTAAAAAACTAGATACTTCTAAAGAAGCTAATAAAAATAAAGAAACTGATAAATCATTAAACAAGTTAAAAAGTCAAATTGACAAAATTGTAGGATCTACAAAAATCGAAGATTTTAACGATAAAGAAAAATATATAAATAATAAAATTAATATTAATGATTTTAAAAACTATTTTGAAGAAATAGAAAAATTCAATAATAAATCAAAAAACAATTCATTCACAAAGAATCAAGAAGAATTAGAAAAATATATAACTAAAGTCAAAGAAGCAATATCTGTAATACAGGAATTGAAGTCTGAACAGAATCTTCAATCAAATAAGAGTGGAAAATTATTACTAAGTGAAGAAGGATCACTTGCTAATTTTGGTAAGAATTCTGCTACAAAATTGGCTAAGAAAGCTTTAGAAACAGAAAATGATTCAGTAAGAAATTTAAAATATAATCAAAAAAATAGCACTGTTACAGCAGATGTAATATCTGATGGAAAAATAAAAAAAGCAACTGTAGCAATTAAAGAATATAATAGTGCTCTATTAGGATCAGAAGTTCAATTGAGAGCAACTTATAGAGCTGAAAAAGATTATGAATCTGCTGGTACAAAATGGGTAAATGGATTCAAAGCTAAGATAGGTAATTTGACTCAATATGTAACAGGTATAGAACTAGTAATGCGAGGATGGAACGAATTAAAACAAGGATTTACTTTTGTTAAAGACGTTAATTCTTCACTTACAACTATTAATCAGACAATGAGTGTTACACAAGAGGAATTAAATAATATTGGCAGACAGTCAATTCAAACAGCTAAAGATTTAGGTACAACTGCTGACAATGTCTTAAGTGCAGTAGCTGTTTATGCAAATGCTAATGAAACTGCTGAAGAAATTTTGAGAAAAGCTTCTCCTTCTGTTTTATTATCAAATGCAAGTGGACAAGATACAAGTACTAGCTCTGCACAGATTCAATCTGTTGTCAATCAATTTAGTGAATTAGAAGGACAAGAAGAGAAAATAGTCAATGCTTATGAAAAAATAAGTAGTTCTATTAAAATGGATTTTGCTGATGGTATAACAGCTATAGCAGATGCGACTAGTATAGCTGGAGATAGTGCTAGTCAGGCTGGTCTTTCTTTTGAAGAGCTAGGGAGTTCTGTTGCAAAGGTTGTAGAACGTACTAACCAATCATCAAGTACAGTAGCAACTATGTATCGAACTATCATGAGTAGAGTTAGTAGAGCAAAAGACGCAGACGAAAATGTTACAGCTGAAGACAGATCTGACGCTGCAAAAGCTTTAAAAAGTATATTAGATTATGATGTTTATAATGATAAAGGTGAATTAAAAGACTTTGGTGACACCTTAGATACAATTGCTGAGAGTTGGAATAACCTTTCTGATGCTCAACGTAACAATCTTTCTTATTATCTAGGAGGGACAAGAGGAAGTTCAATCTTCTCAAGTATTATTACGACATGGGAAGAAGCAAAGGAAATAGCACAATCAACTTCAGAGGATTCAGATTATTACTTAGACGTTCAAGAAAAATACATGGAATCTATGGAAGCAAAACTTGCAGGACTAAAAGCTAGTTTACAAGATTTTTGGTATACATTATTAAATACAAATGTTATCAATTTTGTTTTGCAAGTTGGTAATGTTGGACTAAATGTTGTTAATGGATTAGTAAAAGCTTTTGGAACTTTAGGAAGTGTATTTGGTCAAACTGGAAGTTCAATAACATCTTTAGTTGGTGTTATCGGAACTCTTACAGCAGCATATAAAGGATTCGTTGCAGTTTCAAAAACTAAAAGTGATACAGACAGTAGTTCTTTTATAAAACCAACGATAGATTTAGTAAAGAACTCCTTTAAAAAACAAGAAGACGGAAATATACCAGTATTAAATTTATTAGGACTTAATAAAGACGCTATAGAAAAAGTTAAGACTGCTGCTAATGAGGCTGGTGGTGGATTAAGTGGTATAGCTGCTGGTGGTAAAGTTGCCCTTTCATCAATGAATTCTTTATCTAAAGGAATTCTTGGAGTAAGTATTGCACTTGGTACTTTAAAGGTAGCTTTTAGTATTTTCGATTATTTTGTAGATAGTTCAGAAGAAACAAGAGATAAGGTTAAGAAACTATCAGACGAATACAAGGCAGCACAAGACACATTAAAGTCAAATAGTAATACAATTAACTCTATAAGTAGTGAATACAAAGTATTATCTACTGGTGTAGATCAATATGGAAATAATATATCATTAACTACAGAACAATTTGAAAGATATCATGAAATATGTAACCAAATAGCTGGTATATATCCTACTCTTGTTCAAAGTTATGATTCACAAGGAAATGCTATATTGAATCTTAAAGGAAATGTAGAAGCTTTAAATAAAGAATATGAAAAATCTGTATTAAATGCCGCTAAAGAAGAAGTAAATAATTTAGATGAGTATTTAGATAATTTTAATAATACAATAGGTAAAAAGAATGCTTTTACAAAATTATATGATAATGTAAATGGTACTTTAAGTGGTAATTTATTAGGTAATTCAGTTGATTATCAAAAAGCAATTGATTACTTAGAAACACTATCAACATTAGATTTCTCAAATGTTAAAGCATTTCTATACAATGATAAAAAAGCAAGTGGATTTTTAAATGAAGAATTCAATATAAATGCTAGCAATATTTCTGAAGACAGTTGGAATGAAGCAAAAAAGAATTTCAGTTCTAAGATTGCAGAATATCAATCTTATATTGACTCTGAATCTAAAAATGTTAAAAATGCTTTAACATCATTTGTTAAAACTCTAACTTTAGATAAAGAAACATATCCTCAATTTTCTAAAATGAATGACAATGTTATTCAGCAAGTAACAAAAATGTTAAATAATATGTCTTCTGATTATGTTAAACAAATTGGAGATACTGAATCAGAATTACAATCATATACTTATGACTTATTAGAAAATATAAGTAATAGTGAAAATGCACAGAACGCTTTATCCGCCCTATTCTCTATTGATGATAAAACTTCTGTAACTGATATGAAAAAATTAATAGAAGATAATATTAACATATTATCCAATGAATTAAAATTTAATGATAAAGCAGAATTAAAACTTGAACTAGGTCTTGATGACAAAGAACAAGTTGTAAAAAAATATGATGAAATAATATCTACAGTAAACAATAATTTAAAATCTAAAAATAAAATAGATTTATTTAAAACATTAAATACTGGTGATATGGTTAACAGGGTTTCAAATTCTTTAGATAGAGGAAACATTAAACCAGAAAGTTCTTCTTTTACTAAATCTTCAGAAGATCAAAAGAAAACTGTTGTACTTACTCCAGTTCTTCCAAATGGGAAGATTTTATCTGAAGAAGAATTGAATAATTATGCAGATGAACTATTAGATGGGAAAGAAATAGAACCGAATATAGTATTAAGAACTTTTGAAGGAAAAGACTCTGTAAAAAATGCAAAAAAATATAATAATCAGTTAAATCAGTCTTTGAAAAAATATAAAAATGTTAAAGATTATACTAAAGATATATCTGATTTTATAGAAGATCAAAACATTAATACTGAAGAAGGTTTAAATCTATTAGCTGAATGTGTTGATCAGACATATTCATGGCAAGATGCAATGGATGAATTTAGATACCAGTCAATTAATATTGATGTGAATGATTCAAAAATTCAAGAATTAGAAGCAAATTTAAAAACTGTAGAAGAAGATATAGAAAATATCAACGAAGCAACAGAAGCATCTTACACATCAATTGGGCTAAATGCTGAACAAATTGAAAATATTGTTTCAGTTTTTAGTGGCTTAGACGGATATGATTATGATCAACTATTTGAATCAACTGCTGAAGGTGTTAAACTTAATGCACAAGAATTAGATAGATTGAATGGTTTATATCGTGAAGCACAAAACAACAAATATTCAGATGAATTGAGTAGATTACGTGATGAATATGAAACATTATGTACTAAAATTTATGAAACAACAGATGCTACAGTTAAAAATAACCTTATAAATGAAAAGAATAGCCTTCAAAAACAAATTGAACAAGTAACTGAATTACAATCAAGATATGAAGGTCTTACTAACGAGGTTACTCGTTACTTAAATGCCGCTGGTGGAGTTGAATCTGGAGATAATTATGATAAGATTACTAAAGGTTTAACCAATGTAAAAGATCTTTATACTAAAGGTTTAGTCGGAACAAATGAATTTAAATCAGCAGTTCAAATGATGACTAATGAAGATTTATCTGGCGAGGGTACTGGAAAGTATCTTGAAGTATATCAAAAACAGTTTAAGAAATTTAGTCAGTATTTTACTGAAGATTCTACAGGATTAGATAAATTCTTACACAAACTTCAAGATTTAAATATGGCGTCAGTTGATAAAAATGGATTTTGGACTATCAATGCTGATTTAGAGGAAATGTCAAACAAGATAGGATTCTCTCAATCAGCAATAACAGAGCTATTTAACAAACTAAAAGATTATGGATTTGATATTGATTTTGATGAATCTACTGAAGGATTAAAAGATTTAAAAAAAGAAGCTGAAGAAGCTCAAAAAGTATTTAAAGATAATAAATTTAAGCTTAACTTAGATCTTGATGATAAAAATAAAATTGATGATGTTATCAAAAATTCAGATAAATTAAGAAATCAATTAATAAAAGATTTTGGTGATGGATCTAAAGAAGTTAAAGCATTTGATAAACAAATTGAATATCTCAAAAATAAATCAGCAGATTTAACAAAAAAAGAATGGGAAGTATCTTTTTCTGAAGATGGAATAAAAAAATTAAATAAAAGTCTTGAAACATTAAAGAAAAACACTGACCTTGATATTGAAATTGATTGGACAAACCAAGATCCTGAATATTATGAAGATAGGATTAAATCAGTAACTGATTCTTTAAAAGATTTAAAAAGAAATAAAGATGGCACTATTGATATGTCTACAAAAGGCGCAAATGAAGCTAAACAGATTCTCCAAGCATTATTAGAAAAGAAACGTGAATGTGATAAAGAAAATGATGTAGTTTTAAGTGTAGATACTTCTAAACTATCTGGAGAAACACAAAAAGCAGTTCAAGACCTACAAGCGGTAAAAACAGCTGCTGATGATCTTAAAGAATTACAAGATATGCAAGAAATGGGATTCAAAGTTGATACTTCAGAAGCTGAAAACAAGCTAACAAAATTAACTGAATCATTTACGTCAACCCACCCTACTATGGCTGCCGATTTACAATTAAATAATATTGATACTCAAGCGGAAAATGCTGTTGCTACTATCCAAAGTAAAGTATCAGGAATAAAAGCTGATATGTTAGTTAATGCTAAGGTTAATCCTGAAGCTCTCAATAATTATCAGCCAGAAGACAAAACAGCCACAACTACATATAAGGTAGATGATACCAAAGTCAAAGAATTCATTAAAGCTAACCATGATACGAAAGGTACAGTAACATATGGTGTTAATCAAGATAAAGTAAATGCATTTAAGAATAAAAATCATAATAAAACTGCTACTTTAACTTACAATGTAAAAACAAATGGATCAGCAACATTAAATGGTACTGCTCATATTAATGGAACCGTAAACTCCCTTGCTGGAAACGCATTTTTAAAAGGATCTTGGGGAGCTAAAAAAACAGAAGATGCACTAGTAGGAGAAGTAGCACCAGAATTAAGGGTTAATTCTAAAACAGGACAATGGGAACTGTTGGGAGAAAATGGTGCTGAATTTGTTAAAATAAATAAAAATGATGTTATTTTTAATGGCAAACAAACCGAAGAATTATTTAAGAATGGTTATGTTTCTTCTAGTGGAGGTAGAGGAAAATTTGCTTTCTTACATGGTACAGCTTATGCTAGTGGTACATACACAACTGCTGGATCCCTCAAAGGTTCAAATAAATTATATGATAAATCAAAATCGAAATCAAAAAAGAAAAGTACTAAGAAAAAATCTACAAATAAAAAAGCAGATGATTTTTTAGAGACTATTGATTGGGTAGAAATTTATTTAGAAAGAATTCAGCAAGCCATTGAAGACTTAGATACAATCGCTAACAGTGTATATAAGTCATTTAGTAAAAGAAACTCTACTCTTGCAAGTGAATACAGTAAAGTGACAGAAGAAATTAAACGTCAGCAACAAGCTTATAATACTTATATGAAGAAAGCTAACTCAATTAATTTATCTGAAACTTA
>Ga0129308_1002889_pt1 | contig 13462 bp, 13 predicted proteins | sample L827metagenome_FD_94440 | JGI IMG/M metagenome (GOLD analysis project Ga0129308, IMG submission 94440) | Ring-tailed lemur group fecal microbial communities from Wisconsin, USA - L827 metagenome | ecosystem: Host-associated > Mammals > Digestive system > Large intestine > Fecal | place: USA...
CACCGAGAACGCAGTCGGTAACGGGATCTATCCTTTTAAGTCCCTTGCCTTTTCCCGTTCCTATATGCTTTTCCTTGTAAAGCACTCTTGCGCCTTTTTCAAGGAAAAAGCGGTGTATGCCGTTATGCCTTGCCTGCTCTTCGCCGTCATTGTGTACGCCGCAGCCTGCCACAATGATAACATCGGCTCCCTCGCCAATATAGAAATCATTATATACAAGGTCGTCTACATCGCTGTGCGTTACACATGCAGGGATATATACCGTTTCTCCTACGGTAAAGGGTTTTACTTTTATATCGATTCCGGGCTTGTCGGTCTTGGACTCTATGGTGATATTCTCCGATGACTTTCTTCCGGCGCACTTGCTGTCCTCACGGATATTATATGCGCCTTTGAAGCCGGTCACATCGTCATATTCCGATATTACTTTCAGCATATCGGCTGTAGTAGCGTTGAAATTGACATCCATAATATTGCTCATTTACAGTTGTCTCCTTTTCTCTGCGGGCATCTGCAGGTAAACTCTCCGCCGAGCAGTTTCGGAAGCACATCTTCTCTCGGTCCCGATGTGCGTATAACACCGTCTGCCACAACTACTATCTCATCGGCTATCGACAATATTCTTTCCTGGTGGGAAATAATCACAAGCGAACCTGTCGTACCGTTTCTTATCTCTTCAAAAGTCTCAACGAGCCTTGCAAAGCTCCACAGATCGATACCTGCTTCGGGTTCGTCAAACACGGACAGCTTTGCGTTTCTTGCGAGAACCGTAGCTATCTCTATTCTCTTTGCTTCACCGCCCGAAAGTGCGCCGTTCATCTCTCTGTTGATATATTCTTCTGCGCAGAGTCCGACTTTGCCGAGAAGTGCACAGAGCTCCGAATGTCCGAGCTGTCCTCCTGCCGCAAGTTCAAGCAGGTCTTTTACGGTAAGGCCTTTAAAGCGGACAGGCTGCTGGAATGCGTATGAAACTCCGAGCTTTGCACGCTCGGTTATATCCATATCGGTTATATCCGTTCCGTTAAAAAGTATTTTTCCCGATGTAGGCTTTTCAACGCCTGCGATCAGCTTTGCGAGTGAAGTTTTACCGCCGCCGTTGGGACCTGTAATTACGATAAGACGGCTGTCCAGCTTACAGCTTATTCCTTTTATAATAGGTTCTCCGCCGGGCAGTTCCCATTTTATATCCTGAAATTCAAGCAAATTATTTGCTCCTTTCATCCATTTATCATATTATCCTACCACATTGCAGTAAATATGTCAAGCTTTTGCCCTATTGAAATTTTAATTTGTGTGTGGTACAATATACATACAGCTGAGAAGGGGTGATAAAGTGAAAATAAATATTATTGAAAACAGCCTTTGTGACGCTGAATTTTCCGAAAATGCACGACCCGAGCACCTTTTAGCTTATATCGAATCACTCCGTGAGTTCGGCGCATCATATATTGAGATGGTGACAGACGCATTTTTACTGCTCCCTCCTGCAAGCGACCTTTCAAAGATAATTCTGCGTATGACTTCTCCGAGAGATCTGCTGTATATCAACTCGTTTGACTTTGCCTATGTGGTTTTACCTGCAAATCTGTCGGAATATGCATCGGAAATAAAGCATCCTATTATCTCAGAGATCGCTCTGCACGGAAGCAATATGCTTCAGATAACGGCAATGTTTGAAAAGACATTTGATTTTTCAAATGTTTCTATGATACGCTTTGTTGATGATTTTAATTTATCTGCGGCAGAAATGGCGGATTTGATCCGCAAGTACCGTTCAAGATACTGCCGACCTATAGACATCTGCCCGACAAATAAGCTTACAAATGCCGTAGATGAAGCTATTTCGGCTGTAATGGCAAGAAGCGACAGCATAACAATGCGCTTTGGCAGCTATGAAAGATTTGCCGAGCTTCAGGACTATACTATCTCGCTTGCCACTTTGTACGGTGTAGCTCCGTCACCGCAGACTATTCTTGCTCTTTGCAAGTGCGACTCGCTGTACAGGATACTTTACGGCAAAAATGCCGAAAGCGCTCTTGCCGACCTGAGAAGCAGTCAGATCGCACCGCATTATATACGCAATGTCGACCGCAGTCTGCCGGAAATACCAAGCGAGCGTTCTATAAGAACTTCATATATCCGTCAGCCCGAATTAAGGAAGAATAAAGGAGACGCACTGTATAACAAACTGCGCAGTATGCTGGTAGATGACATTACCGCCCGTGAGCTTGAAGAAGAGATAGACAAGTACTGCACAAAGCTCTGTAACAATGACAGGAATAAGAAAAACAGCTGAAAACGGCATTTCGGCGCAGAAAACAAAATATTTTCACGAAAACTGTTGACAAACGCTTTGCTTTATGATAAAATATTATCTGTTGCAACGGTGCTGATAAATCAGACCGTTTCAAAAATATTTTTTAAAATTTAAAAAAAGTATTGACAAATGCTTTCTGATTTGTTATAATAGAATGCGTCGGTTGACAGAATAAGCTGGTGTAGCTCAGTTGGTAGAGCAGCTGATTTGTAATCAGCAGGTCGGGGGTTCGAGTCCGTCCACCAGCTCCATTTTTTAACTAAATATTTGGGAGTGTTCCCGAGTGGCCAAAGGGGGCAGACTGTAAATCTGTTGCGTTTCGCTTCGGTGGTCCGAATCCACCCGCTCCCACCAAAAAAGAAACAACTTTTGTTTATCAAAAGTTGTTTCTTTTTTATCCAAGCCGCAGGCTTGGTATATCATCACCGCACGAAGTGCGGTGCATATCATCAGCCCCTTTGGGGCTGTATATCACCACGCGCCGGCGTGCATTATTCTGCTGCTTGATGAGATACAACACTTTGTGTTGATGATATACAATGCTTCGCATTGATGATATGCAACGGCAAGCCGTTGATTCTTACATTCTACAGTGATATTATTTCTGTAAAACTGTAGCGGAATTGAACAAAACGAAGTTTCGCAGCAATCATAAAATGTGCGAGCTTTGCGAGCGCATTTTTGATGGGCAGAAAGCGCTATCTTCAGATATTAGTAATTGCAAGGTCGTGTGGGCGATTTTCAAACTTAGTGTGCCTTACGGCACGAGAAGCGCACCTTCAGTGCAAGAAAAAAGCACGCTTCGGCAATCGTCTTTTTCAATAAAATTCGTTCCTAACACAACAAGTGAAACATATAACTCAGATAATAAATAACGCAAGTTTGAATTTACAGCAAGGTAAATGTACTTCGTCTGCATTCAAGCACTTTTTCATTTCTAAGCTTGCTGATTTGAGCAGAAAGTCCGCTTCTATCCACTTCAAGATAGTCGGCAAGCTCCTGACGGTCATACGGAATGGTAAAAGTACGGCTTTTCGCCTCTTTTGCCTGTAATAGCAGGTAAGTCATCAGCTTTTCTCTTGTGGTTCGTTTTGAAGTAATCTCAATTTTTTGATTCAAAACAAGATTTTTCTTTGCAACTATATGAAGAAGATTTGAAATTGTCTGACAGTGAAAGTGGCAGGCGTTTTTGCACGGATGAGCGATAAGCTGTGCGTCAATTAACAGTATCTCTGTATCCTCTGCGGCAACTACATCAACCGGCAGCGATTTCAGTCCGGCACAGGCGAAGGCTTCGCCGAACAACTGCGGCGGTTCTATGTTCGCCACAATACTGCGATTGCCGTAATAATCCACTCTCACCGCCTGAACCCTTCCTTTAAGAACGATGCCAATATATTTTGCTTTATCTCCTTCGGCAAATACGGTATCACCCTTCTTATAGCTGTATTCTTTTGCACTGAGACAACCGAGCATTTCGTAAAGCTCCTTGTCTTCAATCCTATCAAAAAGCGGACAGTTGCGCAGAATGTTAAAATAATTTTTCATAATTTCACCGTTTGTTGAAAATTCAATATAATTTACAGGTTGGTTGTAGTATAATCAGCTTGTAACATTGTTAAACAAACAGGAGGAACACAAAATGTTAAGAAAAATAATTAAAATCAATGAAGAAAAATGCAATGGATGCGGAGCTTGTGCGGCGGCTTGTCACGAGGGCGCTATTCAGATGGTTGACGGCAAGGCGAAGTTAACGCGTGAGGACTACTGCGACGGACTCGGCGACTGTCTCCCTGCCTGCCCGACAAATGCGATTTCTTTTGAAGAGCGTGAAGCGCCTGCTTACAATGAGGCGGCGGTCAAGGCGGCAAAAGCGGAAATAACTCACGGCACGCTTCCTTGCGGATGTCCCGGAACACATTCAAAAGCAATTCGCCGTGAAACCGCAGTCTGTCACACCGATACGGTTCCAAGTCAGCTTTCACAATGGCCTGTCCAAATAAAGCTTGTGCCGGTCAACGCTCCGTATTTTGACGGCGCAAATCTTCTTATCGCCGCTGACTGCACGGCGTTTGCCTACGGAAACTTCCATAATGAGTTTATCCGTAATCACATCACGCTGATCGGCTGTCCGAAGCTGGATGAAGGAGATTATGCCGAAAAGCTTACGCAGATCATTTCGGCGAACGATATCAAAAGTTTGACCGTTGTCCGCATGGAAGTGCCTTGCTGCGGAGGACTTGAAAATGCCGCTAAAAGTGCGCTAAGGGCAAGCGGAAAATTCATTCCATGGCAGGTAGTTACTATCTCTACAGATGGAAGAATAATAAATTAATCGCTTGCAGAAACGCCATTGAAACCCGAACCCTAAAATATCGGGCAGCTGTGAGGGTTCAAGGTTATCCGATAAAACAGCAAACCCCGGAAAGGCTGTCACATCTTTCCGGGGTTTATGTCTATGTTTCTGTTTATTCTTTATCAAGATAACACTCTTTTATCTTAGCTACAACCTGCTCGGCGCACTTGTCATGCGTTTTTGCCGACGGATGCCAGTCTGCCGCAATACCGTCCTCTGCTTCGTTCTGCATTTCAAGCCTACAGTACTGAATTCTCTCATCGCCTGTCTGATTTGTGTATTCCTTAATAGCATTCCTTATGTTCGTTGAGAGATCCACTCCCATTACGCCGTATGCGCAGAAGATGAACGCATCGGGATTGTGAGAGTGCACCTTCTTCAAAAACTCTATGTATCCTTCTTCAAATTCAGCCTTCTTCTCATTAGTCTTTGCGTATGAAGCGTCATTGGTGCCGAGATTTATTACAACCACATCGGGAGTATAGTTGCTGAAATCCCACTCAAGAGAAGCTACCTCCACGCTGTCGGCAAATCTGTTATAAGAGAATCCCAGCTTGTCATAATACTGAGGAAGGGTCTGTGCCTCAACTTTCTTTCCGTTGGCAGTATAGCCGGAGATAACTCCGTATCCGCTTATTGATACTATGCTGTAATCGGCGTTGAGCTGCTGTGCGGTCTTGTAGGCATATGCTTTTGTGACATCTTCGGTAGATGTTTTGAAGTGATGTTCCTTATTCTCGTCATCTACGCCGTAGCCGCAGGTAATAGAGTCGCCGATAAATTCTATCTTAAGATCCTTTGCTGCTGTAGGCTCTATCTTCTCGCCTTCGGCAAGCTTTATGGGCTTAATTCCGAAAGTGGACATTGCACATTCCGACAGTTTTATTATCTGAACCGTAACGCTTTTCGCCTCGTCGCTTTCAAATGCGGTATAAGTCTTTTCCTTGCTATCAAGCATATCGTCAACGACTCTCTCGCCGTCAACATATATGCCTACTCTCGCTTGATTGTCGGCGTTACCTGCAGCAGCCGCATTGTCGCCAACGATAGTTATTTCAAGCTTCTTGCCCGTATAGACAAATTCTGCTCCTGCTCCCGAAAAAGCCGCCCAGAGCGTGTCGTCATCAAGATAGGTTCTGCCGACAAGCTTTGCGGTGTCGGATGTAAGCACCGCTGTTGTACCGGTGTCAGTTTCAGAGCTGAGCTGTTCCGAGCTCTCTTCTGTCTGTGAAATCTGTGATGATGCCATATTTCCCTCCGATGAATTGTTTTCTCCGGCGCATCCCGATATCATACAGGAAACAAGCGCAAATGCGCATATTGCCGATAATGGTTTTGCGTATTTCATTATATATTACCTCCGTAATTTCAGTCATCTTACAAATGACTTATATATTGTAACACAAAAAAAGCGCAACTGCAAGGGGATATTATCACTTTTTCCGAAATTGCGAAATAATCGCATATGCTTTTCTGCATACGGTTTTCTATGCAAAAATATAGTTATTGACAATCAGCTCCGGATTTAGTATAATGAGAATAATTTATTGCTCCAATTTAACAAATTGTATAACGGAAGGAAAAAATATGAAGAAATTAGCTATAGCTATCCTGCTTTTTGCAGTATGTATTTTCACGGTTGCCTGCAGCGGCGAACCTGCGGCAAGCTCAGACACTTCATCGGCAGTAGAATCATCCGCACCAGCCGCACCCGAGCCTGAAGGCTTCAAGGTAGATGGTACAAAGCTTATCGACGGCTTCGGCAACGAATTTGTGATGAGAGGCGTCAATCACGCTTACACCTGGTTCAAAGACAATACTAAAAACGCCCTTGAGGGTATAAAGTATAACGGCTGTAATGCTGTCCGTCTTGTTCTCTCCGACGGCGACCAGTGGGACAAGGTGACAAGAGCCGAACTCAAGAGCCTTATAAAAAACTGCAAGAACAATAAGCTCGTTGCAGTTTTAGAGATACACGACGGTGCAGGAAAGAACGATGTCTCATACCTTGAGCACGCAGTTGACTACTGGATAGAGATGAAGGATCTTCTCAACAAGAACAAGGCATATGTAATAGTAAATATCGCTAACGAGTGGTACGGCGGATATTCAGACCTTGAAGTATGGCGTGACGCATATCTGTCAGCCGTTAAAAAGCTGAGAGAAGCAGGACTTGAAAACACGCTCATAGTTGACAGCGCAGGCTGGGGACAGTGTGCCGACAGCGTTCTGACATACGGAAACGAGATACTTGATGCCGATCCCGACAAAAATACGATGTTCGCAGTACATATGTACGGTACGGCAGGCAAGAACGAAGCTGTCATCAAGAACACTATCGACACGGCAATCAGCAAGGATCTCTGCCTGCTTATCGGCGAATTCGGCTATAAGCACAGCGACGGAAATGTTGACGAAGAGACTATTATGCAGTACTCCACCGAAAAGAACATCGGCTATCTTGCTTGGTCCTGGAAAGGAAACGGAAGTGATGTAAGCTATCTCGACATCACTCGTGACTGGGCAGGAACAGACCTCAATCCCGAATGGGGAAAGCCGCTGTTTGACGGTGAATACGGAATAAAGAAAACTTCAATAGAATGCTCGGTATTTGCTTCGGATGAAACCTCAGATGAGAGTGACAGCATCGAGTAATATGTTTTGATAACGACGCACTGCCAATGCCGACGGCAGTGCGTTTTGGCATTACGGGTGTACGGCATACCGTTATGCAGAAAGGAAAGCTCTTAGAATGAACAGTATAAAAGTCGCACTATTACAGCTTTTGCCGGAAGATACTCTTAAAAAGAACACGGAAAAAGGCTTAGCCGCCTGCAGACAAGCGGCGGCTATGGGAGCAGATATTGCTCTCTTCCCTGAGATGTGGAGCTGTGGCTACAACATACCGTCAGACAATGCCGAGCTTTGCCGCTTGGCTATTGACAGCGACTCGGAATATCTCGGTGCATTTCGCCTTGCGGCGTCTGAACTTGGCATAGCAATCGGTGTTACTTATCTTGCAAAAGGAAAAAACGCTCCGACAAATACCCTCACCGTATTTGACAGGCACGGAAAAAGCGTACTGACATATTCAAAGGTTCACACCTGCGACTTCGGTGACGAGCGTGTACTCGGGCAGGGAGAGGATTTTTATGTATCGGAGCTTGACACGAAAAGCGGAAAGCTTATGATAGGAGCAATGATATGCTATGACCGGGAGTTTCCCGAAAGCGCAAGGCTTCTTATGCTAAAAGGCGCAGAGCTGATACTCGTGCCGAATGCGTGTCCGATGGAGATAAACCGTATTTCACAGCTAAGAGCGAGAGCGTTTGAAAATATGCTCGGCATAGCTACCGTAAATTATCCCTACGGCAAGCCCGACTGCAACGGCCATTCTACCGCATTTGACGGGATCGCCTACAGGGCAGATGAAAGCGGTTCAAGAGATACTCTGATACTGGAGGCAGGAGAACGGGAAGGAATATACCTTGCCGACTTCCCTATTGATGATATAAGAGAATACAGAAAAACCGAAGTTCACGCAAACGCATTCCGCCGTCCCGAAAAATACGTACTCCTGACCGACTGCACGGTAAACGAACCTTTCATAAGAAAGGAAAAACGAAAATGACAAGAACGATAGTTCTTTGCGATAGAGAAATAACTTACGAGCTTAACAGAAAACGAGTAAAGAATCTTAATATACGGATAAGAACAGACGGCTCTGTCAGCGTATCTGCAAGCAGCCGAGTAACTATTGCCGAGATTGAGCGTTTTATGCAGGAAAAAGCAGAATGTATATTAAACGCTGTCGATAAATACACAACAAAGAAAGAGAAAGAGAAAATCACTTTTACAAGCGGTGAAAAACTAACTCTGCTCGGTACAACCTACACTCTGCAAATAACCAAAGCCGACAAAAACTCCGTTACGGAAAGCGGCGGAATAATCACCGTAGGCGTTACCGATACCGAGAATACGGTACTTATAGAAAAGGTGTTCGGAAAATGGCTTAAGGAGCAATGCTTAACGCTTATGACAAAGCTGTGCCGCAAAGCCTATGACGAATATTATAGCAGATATGTGAGCAGTTTTCCTATAATAAAGGTGAAGAATATGCGTTCAAGATGGGGAAGCTGTATTCCGTCAAAGAATATACTTACATTCAGCGTGCGGCTTATGGAGCGTCCGCTTCCTGCCTGCCTGTATGTTGTTGCCCACGAGTTCACTCATTTTCTGCACGCCGACCACAGCGCAGATTTCTATAACGAACTGGAAAAATATATGCCCGACCATAAGCAGAAAAAAGCTCTGCTGAAAAATTAAGGAGGAAATATGAAGCTTTTATTTGTAAACGCCTGCGTTCGTCCGCAGTCAAGGACGCTTGCCCTGTGCAAAGAATACATAAGGCTATTAAGCGAGCAATGTGATGTCGATGTCACAGAAATCGATCCGATAAGATCCGATATGAGAAGCTTCTCATACGAAATGCTGGTTCAGCGTGACAAGGACATAATGAACAAGGACTTTTCCTCCGACCGATACTTTGCCGCAAGAGCCTTTGCCGAAGCAGACGCAATACTTATCGGTGCGCCCTACTGGGACTGCTCTTTTCCGTCATCGGTCAAGGTGTTTTTTGAACACATCTGCGTGAACTCTCTTACCTTCCGCTATGAAAAGGGCGAATGTGTATCAATGTGCCGTGCAAAACAGCTTTGCTATATCACTACAGCCGGCGGATATATCGGTGATAAAAATTCGGCGGAAAGCTATATCAGAGATATGTGCGGTATGTTCGGTATAGAAAAAGCATCATTTTTCAGCGCCGAAGGAATCGACATATACGGCAACGACGCCGAAGCTATACTTGAAAGAACAAGACAGCAGATAAAAGACAGCTTTAATCAAGGCGGAGAGAAATGAAAAAGATAGGGCTTATGGGCGGGCTCGGTCCTGCCTCGACCGTAGAATATTACACGGGGCTTGTAGACCTTGCATTATCGGAAAATAATAACGCTTACCCAAAGATAATAATAGACAGCGTTGATATGGCAGAGCATACAAAGCATTTTGATGAGTGTAATTACGATAAAATAGCCGAGCTGATAATCGACAGTCTTAATGTGCTTAAGGACGGCGGAGCGCAGATAGCCGCAATAACCGCAAACACCGAGCATATCGTATGGGATCGTATAAAAGACAGACTGCCGCTTGATACGGTGAGCATAGTTGACGCAGTTATCGATGAATGTATAGTGAAAGGATATAAGCGGATCGTGGTATTTGCTACGGATTGGACTCTGCGAAGCGGACTATATTCCGATAAATTATCACAAGCCGAAATAGTGCCGACAGTACCGTGTGATGAAGACATATCCGCACTCGGCAAGCTTATATATCCGAATCTTGAAAACGGCATAGTTATACCAGAAGATAAGGTGAAAATGACGGCGCTCGCCGAAAAATATATAGCCTGCGCAAACGCCGACGCTTTACTGCTCGGCTGTACCGAAATTCCGCTGATGATAAAAGACGGCGATGTGTCGGTACCGATAATAGATTCTACGAAAATTCATATTAAAGCGATATACGACCGTGCTTCACGGTAAGATGCAATATTGAATATAAAACGAGCCTGAGGGATTTCTCAGGCTCGCAGACTGTCGATAAACATATTATTTTATAAAAATGGGGTTTGGGGCGAAGACCCAAGCAAGGTCGCAGGGTGCGCTTCTATCAGCCTTACGGCTGATTTTCAAAAGCTCCGCTTTTGAGCCCCCGATAAATAGCACGGCACGGATGCCGGTCGTGTATGCCAAAAAGGCTCTGCACGATGCAGAGCCAACCAAGCATACACAGCCCTTCACCGAGGGGAAGGGGTTTGGGGTTAGGGATAGAGAATTTGCTCTACTTATTAAAAAATAGACTTTTCCGATAAGCTGAGAGCCTGAGATATTTCTCTCAGGCTCGTTCTTTTTATAACACCTTTAACAGCTCATCATATATCGGAGCATAATGCTCATCGGTTATGCCGAAATCCATTTTCTTGTATGACCATACGGCACGGGCTATATGCAATTTTTCAAACGCTTCATTTATCATTTTGAACCAGTTCAGCGTTCCCTCGGTATCCGCAACATCAATTACGCCGTACTCGCCGCAGTAAATAGGCAAGTCGAGCTTCTCTGCTACATCAGTAGCAACTTTGAACATCTTTACAAAATAACCGCTGTCTACCGTTCCTTCGTCTATGCCCTCAAATTCGGAGTCAAAATCATTGCCGAAATATCTTGTGCTGTCCTCTCTGAGCTTTGCTACAGCCTGAGGGAAGGTTGTTCTGTAGTCGGGTGCAAGCCTGTCTACCCACGGCGCTCCCTGATGTGTGAACACAAGCGGATTGTAGCAATGGAAAGTAAGAACAATGTTCTCGTCCCATGCTATATCAAGCTTTGTTACTCCGTAGATGGAAGAGTTGAAAATGCCGCCGATAACTAACTTTGTTGTGGGCGCTATCTTTCTTATCTCCTTTACGGTACGGCTTGCAATTTCGTTCCACTTGTCCGTAAATCTTGCATCGGTTATCTCGTTAAGAAGTTCAAAGGCAATATGCTCGTCATTTCCGTAACGCTCTGCAAGCTTCCGCCAAAGATATACGAACTGATCCTGCAGCTTCTCATCGTCAAAAAATCCGCAGTAGTCGGGATCGTCAAAGATAAATCCGCAGGTCTTGTGCAGGTCAATAAGAATATTCAGACCGTACTTTTTGCACCAGCTTACGCAGTCTTCGATGTGCTTCATACCGCTTTCGATAAGCTCGCCGTCTTCTGTCTGGATGACATTATAATCTACAGGCATACGCACATGGTCAAGTCCCATATCGGCTATCTTTGCGATATCGTCTTCCGTAACAAAAGACATATAGTGCTGTTCGTTGTAATTCGGTCCGCACTGGGATATCCAGCCGCCGAGGTTTATTCCTCTGTAAAATCCGTCAAAGTTTCTCATAAGCCCTCCTGAGCAAAATTATAGATCACATAATATCCATTAACGGCAGACGAATAACCGCCTGCCGCAAATTCAGAATTAAAGCACTTTTGATAAAAAGTCTTTCAGTCTGGGGTTCTTGGGATTTGAAAAGAACTCATCGGGAGGAGCCTGCTCTACTATAAGTCCCTCAGACATAAACATTACACGGGAGGCAACCTCACGGGCAAATCCCATCTCATGCGTTACCACTATCATAGTCATACCGTCGTCGGCAAGCTGTTTCATAAGGTCGAGTACCTCGCCTACCATCTCCGGATCGAGTGCTGATGTAGGCTCGTCGAAAAGCATTACATCGGGTTGCATAGCAAGCGCACGAACTATCGCTATACGCTGTTTTTGTCCGCCCGATAACTGCTGAGGATAAGCGTCCGCCTTATCGGCAAGTCCTACACGATTGAGCAGTCGCATCGCTTCCGCATCGGCTTCTGCCTTAGTCATAATGCCGAGCTTCACGGGTGCAAGTGTAATGTTGTTTTTTATAGTAAGATGAGGGAATAGATTGAAGTGCTGAAACACCATTCCCATCTTTCTTCTTATCAGATTGACATTTGCCTTAGGAGCGGTTATGCAGTCGCCCTCTATGATTATTTCTCCGCTTGTCGGCGTTTCCATAAGGTTAAGGCATCTTAAAAAGGTACTCTTGCCCGAACCGGAAGGTCCGATTATTACCACCTTTTCGCCTTTATAAATATGCTCATTTATGCCGTTGAGTATGTGAAGATCACCAAACGACTTGTGGAGGTCCTTAACGTCTATCACTCTTGCCAAGCCTCCTTTCAAGCAGCTTCTGGAGCTTTGTCAGTATGAAAACAAGTATCAGATAGAATGCCGCCGCAATAAGCAAAGGCGTAATGAGGTCGTATGTCTTTGAACCTATATACTGCGCCGCCTTTGTGATATCGGTAACGGCTATATAGCCTGCGATGGACGTCTCTTTAACAAGCACGATAAACTCGTTGCCGAGCGCAGGAAGTATGTTCTTTATAGCCTGAGGCAAAACAATAAGCCACATTGTCTGACCTGCGCCGAGACCCAGTGATCTGCCTGCCTCTGTCTGTCCTTTATCTATGGATTCTATTCCGGCACGGACAATCTCAGCAACATAAGCGCCGGAGTTGATTCCGAAGCACATTACAGCGGCTACAATTGCGTTAGCTCCTCTGTAGTTGAAAAGCACAGCGTTTATAAGCAGCAGCTGTACAAGTACGGGAGTACCTCTTATTACGAAAACATAAAAGTCGCATATCTTTGCTATCCAGCCAAATCCTCGCTTTTTGCTGCACAGCTGTTTAATAACCGCAACAAAAGCACCGATAAGAAAACCGAGCATTACCGCAAATAAAGATATAAGAAGAGTATTTCCTATACCGCTGAGATAGAACTCATAACGGTTTTCTCTGATAAGCGCCTTGTCTATAGCGTCCCAGATACCAGTAAAAAAGTCCAATTCATTCCCTCCGTCTAACAAAAGACGGACGGTAAATGGGATACTTTCGACAGCTTTCAACCTGCTTCATCAAAGTCCCGATTACCGCCCATTATTATTCAATTAGTCAGCATTACTCTCAGCGCTGTCATCAGCACCTGTTGTGTGATTGATTGTGAACTCGGCAATCTTGCCGTCGTCGATCAGCTTCTGGAGAACCTTGTTTACCTTTTCTTCAAGCTCTGTGTTGCCCTTCTTGAATGCAAGAGCATACTTATCTGTAAATACTTCCTTCTCAACGATTTTAAGTGTATCG
>Ga0129308_1002890_pt1 | contig 13461 bp, 8 predicted proteins | sample L827metagenome_FD_94440 | JGI IMG/M metagenome (GOLD analysis project Ga0129308, IMG submission 94440) | Ring-tailed lemur group fecal microbial communities from Wisconsin, USA - L827 metagenome | ecosystem: Host-associated > Mammals > Digestive system > Large intestine > Fecal | place: USA...
ACCCCACCATCGAATTCTCCTACAAGAACGACGATCTCCATGATCCTCTGCTCAATGCGTACCACGCTCTGGCGCTGAAGCTGGCCACCCGCGAGGAGATCGACACCATCAAGGCCATGTCGTTCAAGGTCAACGAGGTGCTGAAGGCCTATTTCCTTGCGCGCAATGTCCGGCTGGTGGACTTCAAGCTGGAGTTTGGCCGTCTGGCCGACGGGACCATTGTCCTGGCCGACGAGATCTCTCCGGATACCTGCCGCTTCTGGGATGCCACCACCAACGAGAAGCTGGATAAGGACCGTTTCCGCCGCGATATGGGCGGCGTAGAGGACGCCTATAACGAGATGATGCGCCGGGTGTTCGGCGGCTGAGCCGCAGCGATGGAGGCCTGCCCGGCAACTGCTGGGCAGGCTACCTATCAGGCAATGTAAAAATGGAGAAAGCAGCATGAGCGGTTTACACGAAGAATGCGGCGTGTTCGGCATCTGGCAGAAGGAAGCCGGACCTGTCGCGATGGATACCTATTACGGGCTGTATTCGCTTCAGCACCGCGGCCAGGAGAGCTGCGGGATTGTGGTCAATGACGACGGCATTTTCCGCTTCCATAAGGATGTTGGACTGGTGAGCAATGTGTTTACACCGGCCAACCTGGGAGAATTGGGAAACGGCAATATGGCCATTGGGCATGTCCGCTATGGCACCACCGGCGGCAACGGCGTGCTCAACGCCCAGCCGATTGTTGTCAACCATGTCAAGGGACATCTGGCTCTGGCGCACAATGGAAATCTGGTCAACGCCCTGGAGCTTCGTCAGGAGCTGGAGCTGGAGGGCTCCATCTTCCATATGACCAGCGATACGGAGGTCATCTCCTATGTCATCGTCCGCGAACGGCTGAGAGCGCCGTCCATTGAGGAGGCGGTCAATCGGGCCATGTATCGATTGAAGGGCGCCTACTCGCTGGTCATCCTGTCGCCAAACAAGCTGATCGCCGTGCGGGACGAGCGGGGCTTCCGCCCGCTGTGCTATGGACAGCGGCCCGACGGCAGCTATGTCGTGGCCTCGGAGACCTGCGCTCTGGATTCGGTCGGCGCAGTCTTTGTGCGGGATGTCGAGCCGGGAGAGATTGTGATCTTCTGCGACGGGAAGGTCCAGTCGATTCGCGACCACTGCGGCAAGGCGGAAAAGAGCGCCTGCATTTTTGAATATATCTACTTTGCCCGGCCCGATTCCCGGATCGACGGCTGCGGTGTCCATGAGGCCCGGGTGCGGGCCGGAGAATATCTGGCCGAGGATTACCCGGTGGATGCGGACATTGTCGTCGGCGTTCCGGATTCCGGTCTGGACGCCGCGATTGGCTATGCAAAGAGATCGGGAATCCCCTACGAGATCGGATTTATCAAGAACAAGTACATTGCCCGGACGTTTATCGCGCCGGACCAGCGGATGCGGGAACGGAATGTCAGCATCAAGCTGAATCCGATTCCCAGTGTGGTGCAGGGAAAGCGCGTGGTCCTGGTGGATGATTCCATTGTTCGCGGCACCACCTGCGCACGGATTGTCCGCATGCTGCGAAATGCCGGCGCAAAGGAAATCCATATGCGGGTCACAGCGCCGCCCTTTACAAATCCCTGCTATTATGGGACGGACATCGATTCTCAGGAGCTGCTGATTGCCTGCCACCACACAGTGGAGGAGATCGCGGAGATTATCGGCGCGGATTCCCTTGGATATCTGAAGGTGGAACGGCTGGGCGGCCTGATCGGCGCGCCCTGCGGCGAGGGCTACTGCGACGCCTGCTTTACGGCGAACTACAGGACAGCAATTCCGCATGACTCCGGCAAGAGCCGGTTTGAACGAAAGCTCAGCGAGAAGGAGAAGAAAGCATGAAGAATTCAAACTCTGGCAGCTACGCGGCTGCCGGCGTGGACATCACGGCCGGCTACCGGGCCGTGGAGCTGATGAAGACTCATATCGCCCGCACCATGACTGCGGGTGTGGCCTCAGATATCGGTGGCTTTAGCGGACTATTCTCTCTGGACCTGACCGGAATTCAGAAGCCGGTGCTGGTCAGCGGCACCGACGGCGTCGGCACCAAGCTGAAGATGGCCTTCTTGATGAACCGGCACAATACGGTCGGCATTGACTGCGTGGCGATGTGCGTCAACGACGTCATCTGCTGCGGCGCGAAGCCGCTGTTCTTCCTGGACTATATCGCCTGCGGCAAGAATGTACCGGAGCGTATTGCCTCGATTGTGGAGGGCGTGGCCGAGGGCTGCGTTCAGTCCGGCGCCGCCCTGATCGGCGGCGAGACGGCGGAGATGCCCGGCTTCTACCCGGAAAATGAGTATGACCTGGCCGGCTTTGCGGTCGGCGTGGTAGATCGGGACAAGATCGTCTCCCATGAATCCATGGTGCCCGGCGATGTGATGATTGCGCTGCCCTCCAGCGGCGTCCACTCCAATGGATTTTCCCTGGTGCGCAAGGTCCTGGATGTCGAGCGCACCTGTATTAAGGCCCCGGTCGAGGCGCTGGGCGGCAAATCCATCGGTGAGACGCTTCTGACGCCGACGAAGATCTATGTGAAGCCGATGCTGGCCCTGTTTGACCAGGTCGCAGTCAAGGGCGTGTCTCATATCACCGGCGGCGGCTTCTATGAAAACATGCCCCGCAGTCTGAAGCAGGGGCTCAGCGCCAAGATCGAGAAGGCGACGATTCGCACACTGCCAATCTTTGACATCATCGCCAAGACCGGCGATATTCCGGAGCGCGACATGTTTAATACCTTCAATATGGGCGTTGGCATGAGCGTGGTCGTGGCCAGAGAGGACGCCGACAGGGCGCTCGGAATTCTCCGCGAGCAGGGGGAGGATGCCTATGTCATCGGAGAGTTGGTCTCTTCGGAGGAGGGCGTCATCCTGTGCTGACGGACAAAACAAGAATTGCCGTCTTTGTCTCCGGCGGCGGTACCAACCTCCAGGCCCTCCTCGACGCGGGTCTGGAGAACGGGGAGATCGTCCTGGTGGTGTCCTCCAGCCCCAAAGCCTATGCGCTGGAGCGGGCCGGACGGGCCGGAATCCCGACCGTTGTGGTATCACGGAAGAATTGTGCTGGACAGGACGAATTTGAAGCAAAGATCGAAGCGGCCCTCAAGGAAAACGGCGTCGAGCTGATTGTCCTGGCGGGCTTTCTCAGCATTCTCAGTCCCCGATTTACGGCAAAGTATCCGAAGCGCATTCTCAACATTCACCCGTCGCTGATTCCGTCCTTCTGCGGCCAGGGGTATTATGGCCTGAGAGTCCACGAGGAGGCGCTGAAGCGCGGCGTCAAGGTCACGGGCGCGACGGTTCACTATGTCAATGAAATCCCCGACGGAGGAGAAATTTTGCTGCAAAAGGCGGTTTCAGTAGAGCCGGGCGACACGGCGGAGACGCTGCAGCGCAGAGTCATGGAACAGGCGGAATGGAAGCTCCTGCCCCAGGCGGTGGAGCTGGTCTCCGCAAGCATCAGGAGGGAAAAAGATGGACGTCTATGAAGTGAAAACCCTGGAAGAACGCCTCGCCGGCAACCGCTATCCCGGCCGGGGCATCGTCATTGGCAAAACCCCGGACGGCAGCAAGGCCGTGGCGGCTTACTTTATCATGGGCCGCAGCGCCAACAGCCGCAACCGGATTTTTACGGAGAAAGATGGGGAGATTTTCACGGAGCCCTTCGACGCCTCCAGGGTGGAGGACCCGTCCCTCATCATCTATGCGGCGGTCCGCAGCTTTGAAAATCACTTGATCGTCACCAACGGCAACCAGACCGATACGATCTATGACGGTCTCCGGGCGGGCGGCTCCTTTGAATCGGCGCTGGAGCCCCGGGAATTCGAGCCGGATGGACCGAACTGGACGCCTCGCATCAGCGGCATGCTGACCTTTGCGGACCGTGATTTTACTTACAAGATGAGCATCCTCAAGAGCGGCGACCGCGCGGGCAGCTTCTGCAACCGCTTCACCTATTCCTACGGCGCAGAGGCAGGCCTCGGCCATTTTCTCCACACCTATGTCTGCGATGGAAATCCCATCCCGACCTTCCAGGGCGAGCCGGAGCGGGTCGCAATCCCGGACAGCATCGACACCTTGACAGAGGCGCTGTGGAATAGCCTGGATGCGGAGAACAAAATTTCCCTCTATGTCCGCTATGTCGATCTTGCCACCGGCGCCTGTGAGGAGCGGATGGTCAACAAGAATGCCTGAAAGGAGCGTAGGATTATGAAGGAATTTGAACTGAAATACGGCTGCAATCCCAATCAAAAGCCGGCTAAAATTTATATGCACGACGGCAGCGAGCTGCCGCTGACCATTCTCAATGGCCGTCCCGGCTATATCAATTTTCTGGACGCCCTCAACTCCTGGCAGCTTGTCAAGGAGCTGAAGGAGGCGCTGGGGATGCCCGCCGTCACGTCCTTCAAGCATGTCAGCCCCACCTCTGCGGCAGTGGGCCTGCCCCTCGGCGACACGCTGAAGAGGGCCTGCTTCGTCGACGATATCGAGGGCCTGGACGAAAGCCCACTGGCCTGCGCCTATGCCCGCGCCCGCGGCACCGACCGGATGTGCTCCTTTGGCGACTGGGTGGCCCTCTCCGACGTCTGCGACGCGACGACGGCCAGACTGATCCAGCGGGAGGTCTCCGACGGCGTGATCGCCCCCGGCTATACGGAAGAGGCGCTCTCCATCCTGAAAACCAAGCGCAAGGGCGGCTACAACATTGTTGCAATCGACCCCGGCTATGTGCCCGCCGAGGCGGAACACAAGCAGGTCTATGGCATCACCTTTGAGCAGGGCCGGAACAATTTTAAGATTGACCGCGCGCTTCTCGGCAACCTGGTTACGGAAAACAAGAACCTGCCGGAAAGCGCCGTCCGCGATCTGATCGTCGCCCTGATTACGCTCAAATATACCCAGTCCAACTCGGTCTGCTATGCCGTCGATGGACAGGCCATCGGTGTCGGTGCGGGACAGCAGTCGAGAATCCACTGCACACGTCTGGCCGGCACCAAGGCTGACACCTGGTTCCTCCGCCAGCATCCCAAGACGCTCGCTCTGCCGTTCCGCGGCGACATTGGCCGCCCGACCCGCGACAATGTGATCGACGGCTATATCAACGGCAACGAAGAGGACGTCTGCGCCGACGGTATCTGGCAGAATTACTTTACGGAGCAGCCTGCTCCGCTGACCGGGGCCGACAAGGCCGAATTCCTCGGCAGCCGCACCGGTGTGGCCCTTGGCTCCGATGCATTCTTCCCATTCCCGGACAATATCAAGCGCGCCAAAAAGTCTGGCGTCAGCTACATCGCGGAGCCGGGCGGCTCAATCCGGGACGATCTCGTGATCGAGACCTGTGACCGCTATGGTATGGTGATGGCCTTCACAGGTATGCGGCTGTTCCACCACTGAGGAGGAAACTGCGATGAAATTGCTGGTAGTCGGCGGCGGCGGCCGCGAGCACGCCATCATCAAAGCGCTGAAAAAGAATCCCCAGGTCACGGAAATCTTTGCGCTGCCGGGAAACGGCGGCATTGCAAAGGACGCCGTCTGCGTCCCCATTGGGGCTACGGAGATCGGAAAGATCGTAGCCTTCGCGCGGGAGCAGGCGGTGGATTACGCGGTTGTGGCCCCGGATGACCCCCTGGTGCTGGGCTGCGTCGACGCGCTGAATGCCGCAGGGATTTCCTGCTTTGGACCGAAGGCAAATGCCGCGATTCTGGAGGGCAGCAAGGCCTTCGCCAAGGAGCTGATGAAAAAGTACGGCATCCCCACCGCCAAATATGAGATTTTCACCGACCTTGATAAGGCTCTTAAATATCTTGAAACAGCCCCCATCCCTACAGTGGTCAAGGCCGACGGCCTGGCGCTTGGAAAGGGCGTCATCATCGCCCAGACGCGGGAAGAAGCCAGAGCGGCTGTCACCGATATGATGGCGAACGCCAAGTTCGGCAAGAGCGGCTCCACCGTAGTCATCGAGGAGTTTTTGGAGGGGCCGGAGGTGTCCGTCCTGTCCTTCACCGACGGCAAATACGTCAAGCCCATGGTGTCCTCCATGGACCACAAGCGGGCAGGGGACGGCGATACCGGACTGAACACCGGCGGCATGGGCACCGTCGCTCCGAATCCCTACTACACGCCGGAGATCGCCCTCCGCTGCATGGAGGAAATCTTTTTGCCGACAATCCGGGCCATGGAGCAGGAGGGCCGGCCTTTCCGGGGCTGCCTCTACTTCGGCCTGATGCTCACCAGGGACGGCCCCAAGGTCATCGAGTACAACTGCCGCTTCGGAGATCCGGAGACCCAGGTGGTTCTGCCGCTGCTGGAGAGCGACCTTCTGACCGTCATGCAGGCCACCACCAACGGCGCATTGGCGGAGACCGAGGTCAAATTCTCCGAAAAATCTGCCTGCTGCGTGATTCTGGCCTCCGAGGGCTATCCCCTCCACTATGAAAAGGGCTTTGAATTGACCATGACCGAGGAGGCCGCGGCCCACACCTATGTGGCCGGGGCCAAGCTGACGGACGGAAAGCTGTTGACTGCCGGCGGCCGTGTCACCGGCACCACCGCTGTGGCGGATACGCTGCCCGAGGCCATCCGGGAGGCCTACCGCCTTGCGGACGGCGTGCGCTTTGCCAATGCCTATCGCCGGAGCGACATTGGCGCCCGGGCTTTGGCCGCGCCCCAGCCCGAGGAAACCCACGGCTATGCGGACTGCCCGGCCTTTCAGGAATGCGGCAGATTGATCGACGAATACTATTGCAAGGGCGACTACGCCTCCTGCTTCCGGGGCCACCTGAAGCTGGCCCAGCAGAATTACGCCCTGGCGGAGTGTCAGGTGGGCTATTTCTACTGGGAGGGCCTGGGCGTTTCAAAGGATTTGGGTAAGGCTCTGTACTGGAGCCAGCGGGCCGCCCGGCACGGCGACCCGGATGCGCCCGAAAACGTGGCGGAGATTCAACGCGAGCTGCTGGAAGCCTCCCTGACGGACGGCGAATGAAGATGGAGGATGCTGCATGGTTTACCGTGTGTTTGTAGAAAAAAAACCGTCGCTGGCCAACGACGCCAGGGCTGTGGCGCAGGAGCTGAGAACCTTCCTGGGCATTACGTCTCTGGAGGGGCTGCGGATTGTCAACCGCTACGACGTGGAGCACATCAGCGAGGAATTGTTCCGCTATGCCTGCACTACCGTATTTTCTGAGCCGCAGCTCGACGACGTATCCGGGGAGCTGCGCATCGGGGAGGAGACCGTCTTCGCTGTGGAGTATTTGCCTGGCCAGTTCGATCAGCGGGCCGATTCTGCTGCCCAGTGCATCCAGATCATCTCCCAGGGCGAACGACCCACCGTCCGGACGGCCAGAATCTATCTGCTGAAGGGCCGCCTGACGGCGGAGGAGATTCAGAAGATCAAGCACCATGTCATCAATCCGGTGGAGAGCCGGGAGGCGTCTCTGGAAAAGCCGGAGACCCTGACCGTCTCCTACCAGATGCCGGAAACCGTGGAGACGCTCGGCGGCTTCCGGACACTGGACGAGACCGGCCTCATGGCCTTCCTGAAGGAGAAGGGCCTGGCCATGGACCTGGACGACCTGAAGTTCTGCCAGAACTATTTCCGCAGCGAGGACCGGGACCCGACCATCACCGAAATTCGGATGATCGACACCTACTGGTCCGACCACTGCCGCCACACCACCTTCCTGACCACCATCGACAGCGTGACCTTTGAGGACCCGTTGCTGCAAAAGACCTGGGAGGAATATCTGGCTGCCCGGAAAGAGATCGGCCGCACGAAGCCCGTCAATCTGATGGATTTGGGAACCATCGGCGCCCGCTTCCTCAAGGCCACGGGAAGGCTGCAAAAGCTGGACGAATCCGAGGAGATCAACGCCTGTACGGTCAGGATGGAGGTCGAGACCGAGGACGGAAAAGAACCCTGGCTGCTGCTCTTTAAGAACGAGACCCATAACCACCCCACGGAGATTGAGCCCTTCGGTGGCGCGGCTACCTGCATCGGCGGCGCGATCCGCGATCCGCTTTCGGGCCGCTCCTATGTCTATGCCGCCATGCGCGTCACCGGCGCGGCAGACCCGCTGCGCCCTGTGGAACAGACGCTGCCCGGCAAGCTGCCCCAGAAAAAGCTAGTCACGACGGCTGCCGCGGGCTATTCCTCTTACGGCAATCAGATCGGCCTTGCAACCGGTCAGGTCGACGAGCTGTATCACGACGGCTATGCCGCGAAGCGCATGGAGATCGGCGCGGTGATTGCTGCGGCGCCCGCGGAGAATGTCCGCCGGGAGGTTCCGGTCCCCGGCGATATCGTCATCCTGCTGGGCGGCCGCACCGGCCGCGACGGCTGCGGCGGCGCCACCGGCTCCTCCAAGTCTCACACTTTGACCTCTCTTGAGACCTGCGGCGCAGAGGTCCAGAAGGGCAATGCCCCCGAGGAACGCAAGCTCCAGCGGCTCTTCCGCAATCCGGAGGCCTCCCGCCTCATCAAGCGCTGCAACGACTTCGGCGCGGGCGGCGTCTCTGTCGCCATCGGGGAGCTGGCCGACGGCCTGCAAATCCATCTGGACGCCGTGCCCAAGAAGTATGAGGGTCTGGACGGCACGGAGCTGGCAATTTCCGAGTCCCAGGAGCGCATGGCCGTGGTCGTCGCGCCCGAGGATGCGGCCCGGTTCTGCGAACTGGCCGAAGAGGAAAACCTCGAGGCCACCGTCGTGGCAAAGGTCCAGGCGGAGCCACGGCTGACCATGGACTGGAAGGGCCATACCATCGTCGACCTGAGCCGCGAATTCCTGAACTCCAACGGCGCGGAGAAGCACATCGCCATCGCACCGGCAGCACCTCAGCCGGTTCAAAAATCGATTCCCCATAGCTTTACCGAGGGTTACACGGCCCTGGCGGGCGATCTGAATGTCTGCTCCAAACGGGGCCTCTCCGAGCGTTTCGACTCCACCATCGGCGCGGGAACGGTCATGATGCCCTTCGGCGGCAAATACCAGCGGACGCCGTCCCAGGCCATGGTGCATAAGATCTCCGTTGAGAAGAAACACACCGACTGCTGCTCCTATATGTCCTGGGGCTATAACCCATTTGTTGCCGAGAAATCGCCCTACCACGGCGCCTATCTCGCCGTTGTGGAGTCGGTGTCCAAGCTGATCGCCGCCGGCGCTTCCTTTGAGGACGTCTACCTGACCTTCCAGGAGTATTTTGAAAAGCCCGGCCGGGACGGCAAACGCTGGGGCAAGCCGCTTGCGGCGCTCCTGGGCGCGTTCCGGGCCCAGCTCGATCTGGGCGTGGCCGCCATCGGCGGCAAGGATTCCATGAGCGGCACCTTTGAACAGCTCGACGTTCCGCCAACTCTCGTCTCCTTTGCCGTCACCACCGGCAAAACCCAGGAGGTCGTGTCGCCGGAATTCAAGGCGACGGGCCACACCGTCTGCCTGATCGAGCCGGAGTACGATGAAAACGGCCTGCCAAAGACGGCATCTCTGCTGGCCCAGTTCGACCTTGTCACGAAGCTGCTACGGTCCGGCGCCGCCGTGGCCGCCTGGACGCCTGTCTATGGCGGCGTGGCAGAGGGTATCCTGAAGATGGCGCTGGGCAACGGCATCGGCTTCCGCTTTGCGGCGGATGTGACGCTGGAAACCCTGTTTGGCTATGCCTACGGCGGTTTTATCCTTGAGCTTGCGGACCATGTGCCCGTCGGCAAAATTCTTGGCGAGACCGTAGAGGCGGAGACCTTCACCTGGCACGGCGAAACTCTGGAACTCTCTGAGCTTGCCAAAATCTACGAGGGCAAGCTGGAGCCGGTCTACGCCTGCAACATCGACCAGAAGGCCGAGACGCCGACCATCTCCGTTCCCGCGGAGGACCGCGTCCGCCCCCGCAGTACCTGTGCCCGTCCCAAGGCGATCATTCCGGTATTCCCGGGCACCAACTGCGAGTATGACACGGCCAAAGCGCTGCGGGATGCCGGGGCCGAGCCGGAGATCATCGTGGTCAACAATCTGACTGCTGACGGCATTGCCCGGTCCGTGGAGCGCTTTGCCGCGGCGCTGCGGGAGGCGCAGATCGTGTTCATTCCCGGCGGCTTCTCCGGCGGCGACGAGCCGGACGGCTCTGGCAAATTTATCACGGCGTTCTTCCGCAATGCAGCCGTTCGTGAGGAGGTCGCAAACCTTCTGGAGCGGCGCGACGGTCTGATGGCCGGCATCTGCAATGGCTTCCAGGCCCTTGTCAAGCTGGGCCTCGTGCCCTACGGCAAAATCATCGACACTGACATCCACTGCCCGACCCTGACCTACAATACCATCGGCCGGCACCAGTCCCGCATTGTCCGCACCAGAATCGCCTCCAACCTCTCTCCCTGGCTGGCAAATACGAAGGTTGGCGACGTCTACTCTGTTGCCATTTCCCACGGCGAAGGCCGGTTCCTGGCCGAGGATGCGGTGCTGCAGCGGCTGGCGGAGAACGGCCAGATTGCGACGCAGTATGTCGACTTCGACGATATGGCGACCGCCGAGATCCAGTTCAATCCCAACAACTCCGCCTGGGCCATTGAGGGCATTACCTCGCCCGATGGCCGCGTCTTCGGCAAAATGGGCCATTCGGAGCGCATTGGCAGCGGACTTTACCGCAATGTTCCCGGCAACTATGACATTGGCATGTTTGCCGCAGCTGTGAAATATTTTAAGTGAGGTGCAATATGGCTTATTATTTTACGGAACCCTCTCATACCTTCAGTGAATATCTGCTGGTGCCCGGCTATTCCTCCAGCGCGTGTATCCCGTCTGCGGTCTCTCTGAAGACGCCGCTGGTTCGGTACCGCAAAGGGGAGGAGCCTGCGATTTCCCTACAGATTCCGCTGGTTTCCGCCATCATGCAGTCTGTCTCCGGCGAAAAGCTGGCCATTGCCCTGGCCAAAGAGGGCGGTGTCTCCTTCATCTATGGCTCCCAGTCTGTGGAGGCTGAGGCCGCCATGGTTGCCGCCGTCAAGAGCTATAAGGCCGGTTTCGTCAAGAGCAATTCCAACATCCGGCCCGATCAGACGCTGGCCGATATCCTGGTCCTGAAGGAGAAAACCGGCCATTCCACTGTCTCTGTCACGGATGACGGCACAGAGAACGGCAAGCTGGTCGGCATTGTCACAAGCCGCGACTACCGCGTCAGCCGTATGGACCCGGCCACGCCGGTCTCCGCCTTTATGACGCCGCTGGACCAGCTTGTGACCGCCCCGGAGGGCACCACCCTCAAGGAGGCCAACGACATCATCTGGGACCACAAGCTGAACTCCCTGCCCATTGTGGACAGAGAAGGGCGGCTGTGCTACTTCGTATTCCGCAAGGACTATGACCAGCACAAGCAGAACCCCACCGAGCTGCTGGACAGCAAGAAGCGCTATGTCGTCGGCGCGGGCATCAACACCCGGGACTATGAGACACGTGTGCCGGCGCTGCTGGCGGCAGGGGCCGACGTCCTCTGCATCGACTCCTCGGAGGGCTTCTCCGAATGGCAAAAGCGGACCATCGCCTGGATCCGCGGCCAATACGGCGGCAGCGTCAAGGTCGGCGCCGGCAACGTTGTCGACCGGGAGGGCTTCCGCTTCCTGGCTGAGTGCGGGGCCGACTTCGTCAAGGTCGGCATCGGCGGCGGCTCTATCTGCATCACCCGCGAGACAAAGGGCATTGGCCGCGGTCAGGCCACGGCGCTGATCGAGGTCTGCGCGGCCCGGGACGAATACTTCCGCGAGACCGGCATCTATGTGCCCGTCTGCTCCGACGGCGGCATTGTCCATGACCACCATATCACCCTGGCCCTGGCCATGGGCGCGGACTTCATCATGCTGGGCCGCTACTTTGCCCGGTTTGACGAAAGCCCCACGGCGAAGGTCAACGTCAATGGCACACTGATGAAGGAATACTGGGGCGAAGGCTCCAGCCGCGCCCGGAACTGGCAGCGCTATGACCTCGGTGGCTCGGCCAAGCTGAGCTTTGAAGAGGGCGTCGACTCCTACGTTCCCTATGCCGGCAAGCTCAGCGACAACGTGCAGCAGACCCTGGCCAAGGTGCGTTCCACCATGTGCAACTGCGGCGCGTTGACGATCCCGGAGCTGCAGGAAAAGGCCCGCCTGACGCTGGTATCCTCGGTCTCCATTGTCGAGGGCGGCGCGCATGACGTGGTTCTCAAGGCCACCACGAAGGAAGCCTGATAGAAAAGCGCTGCCGCCCGAGGGGCGGCAGCGCCGTTTCAGGAGGAGACGGCTCTTTTAAAAGAAAAAACGATAAAAAGACGGAAAAAAAGATTGACAAATGGAGAAGAATGGGTATAATAGAACGTGCTGAGATACAGGGGATTTGTGTAACGGTAGCACACCGGACTCTGACTCCGTTTGCGGGGGTTCGAATCCCTCATCCCCTGCCACGCCGTCGCAAGCGACAGACCGCTTGCGACGGCGCTTTTTATACCGTCTGGCTTTAAAAAGTCGCATCCGGCGCACCGGCCCGGTTGACGGAGAGGTTCTTACCATGATGCCTGAAAAAAATATTGCTATGGCCACGAAGATCGCAAAACTGGTCGCGCAGCAGGGGGGCACGGCCTACTACGTGGGCGGATATGTGCGCGACAAATTGAGACACGAAGAGAATAAGGATATCGACATCGAGGTCCATGGAATCTACCCGATTCAGTTGGAGAACATTCTGGACTCCCTGGGGGAACGCATTGCAATCGGGGAGAGCTTTGGAATTTACAACCTGAAGGGCTATTCTCTGGACATTGCCATGCCCCGCAAGGAGGAAAACAGAGGGAAAGGCCACAGAGACTTCGCCATTTGCGTCGACCCGTTTATCGGAACAAGGAAGGCCGCGTTGAGACGTGATTTTACATGCAATGCGCTCCTGGAGGATATCCTGACAGGGGCGATCGTCGATCATTTTGGCGGAGCTGAAGATCTGCGCAGCGGTGTTCTCCGCCATGTCAATCCTTCGACGTTTGCGGAGGATCCGCTGCGGGTTCTGCGCGCGGCACAATTTGCAGCCCGGTTTGGATATACGATTGCGGACGAAACGGTCGCGCTGTGCAGGCGGATGGACCTTTCCCCGCTTCCGAAAGAAAGAGTCATGGGAGAGCTGAAAAAGGCGCTGCTGAAATCCGCAAAGCCCTCTGTCTTCTTCGAAAATTTGCGGCAAATGAGGCAGCTCTCTGTATGGTTTCCGGAGCTGGAACAGACAATTGGCATTCAGCAGAACCCCAAACATCACGCAGAGGGAGATGTTTGGACACACACAATGATGGTCGTGGATGTGGCCGTCAAATACCGAGACAAGGTAAAGAATCCTCTGGGATTCATGCTGTCGGCAATCACGCACGACTTCGGCAAGGCGCTTTGCACGGAAATTGTGAACGGAGAGGTGCACGCTTACGACCATGAGAC
>Ga0129308_1002892_pt1 | contig 13448 bp, 9 predicted proteins | sample L827metagenome_FD_94440 | JGI IMG/M metagenome (GOLD analysis project Ga0129308, IMG submission 94440) | Ring-tailed lemur group fecal microbial communities from Wisconsin, USA - L827 metagenome | ecosystem: Host-associated > Mammals > Digestive system > Large intestine > Fecal | place: USA...
AAAGTTATTGCATTTAAATGTAAGCGTATCTTTGTCAAATATATGAAAACGACATCTTCCATTAAATAGATTGTCCTCTGTTCCTGTGAATGCTTCATCAGAATCATATCTTTCAACCCAAAACGGTCCAAGTCTGCTGCGGTCATGCCGAAATTGAATTTCGATCACTTCCCCATTATAAAAGATTCTTCCATACGAACATTCGCGATCCGCATCGCTTTCATAAAAATAAAAATCTTCATCTTCTGAAACCCATACCGCGTTTCCATCCTGTCGCATCAGCCCTTCCCTAAAGAGCAGTAAGGTCAGTCCATTTGGTCCGGGGCTGAGTCCCGCATACAGATATATGAGCAACACCACTAGCAACACTGGAATAAAAATAATCAAACACTTCTTCAACAATCGTTGTTTTTTCATGTTCCTCCCCCTAGCGATTAATTGTCAGCAACATCTCAAATCGTATATCTCGGCCCGCTTCTTCTCGAATCTCATCTACCATGGCCTGAATAGAAGCATAGTCCTTTGATGATCGCGATCTTGTATCACGATTATACGCAGTAAATCCTCCTTCCGCATTCTTCACCACAGCTACTGAATGAAGGCCATCAAAGGGATTGACAACAGGTCCAATGGTGTTATTCCAATAGGAAATGATCGCCACATCGCAGGCCTGTATCTTTGCGTCCCATTGGCTCAATGTAGACGCCTTGTACTCAACTGCATTATATTTCAATTTTTTGAAAAAGTCGTCCGCCTTCCACCAGCACGTTCCCAGCTCGCCCTGAGCAAACAGCGCGTTTAATTGACCCCAATTGGCTATGGTATTCATTTTATGTTTGTTTTCCAAAGCAATCAGTGCATTGTACATTGCAATGATCTCACACCCGTTATAATTCATCTCCCGCGAACCATAGTGCATATAATAAATCGCAGATCGAGTGGATTGCTGTCCGTTTACATAGCCACCTACCTTCCCATCGCCTGGAATACTGATATTCGCTTCATTATACAAATAATTCGTTCTCGCGCTGGCCAGTCTGGCGCTGGCCCCCACTTCCTTCGCTGCGGGCACCACAGGGGAATAGATTCCGTGCTGGCCTATATACAGATCCCGATAGACTGCCGCCTTGTCCACGATCATCCGGCTGTTCTGAATGCGGGCGTTGCCCTTGGCAATGCTGTATTCTCGCTCCCTTCCCATAATGTTCACCTCCGCGGCTCCTTTGGTCACATTGTAAACGAGGTACTTTTTCTCCTCCAGATTCTCATTGGTGGCGCCGTTGTCCAGCTGCTTGACTACGTCCAGAACCACCTTCCGCAGATACCCTTCCCCCCGCTGCAGATCCTTGTTGCGGCGAAAACGTCTGTCCTTTTCCAGCTCCGATATCGTACCCCTCGTAGCCGGGGAGAACGCCGCATCTTCAGATATGTTGTAATCCAGTCCGCTGGTATCCCGCACTGTCGCCATTGGCTTTGTCAAATATTCTGTATTTTCTTCCTGCCGGCTCTCCAGATAGGGAATCGGATCCGCCCAGGCTATATTGCTTCCGCTCGCCTGACAGGGCCGTTCATTGTTCGACATCCCAATATCCAGCGCCATTGCTCCCTTTCCCGATTGGCTCATGGCCTGCTCCGGGTCCGGAGCCATTTTCCCGATCACCTGACCCCTGCTGACCGCCTCTCCCACACGCATTGAAGAAGGTCCCTGCAAGTTGCCGTAGCGCGCCTGCATGTAATTTCCATTATATTTAAAGTCTATGTACAGCACATATCCGTACGCCTTTGAGTATCCTTTATACGCCACCACTCCGTCGCAGACCGAGTATACGCTGCTGTTAAACGGGCCCTGTATGCTGATTCCCTGATTAAATACAGCGCACTGGTCGTCCAGCTCTCCATACCAAAGTGTCACCTCCTGGGAATCGGCGGGCCATTTCAACTCGTCTGAGTTGTCTGGTATCTCTGCGGAAGGTACAACAATGCGGCCTTCGTCACTGATTATATAGAGCTGATCATAGTCGTTTCCAAATACGATATAGCCATTGCTGGCGGCCATGCCCTGCAGAGCATAGGTGCCGCTGGAAGTGGCCCATTTCTGTGCGCCCGAGGCATCGTAGCAGTAACCTGCGCCGGTTGCTGAATTAGTATTTACATACAAATAATCTGCATCATCTGCTTGATACACCAGCACAGAACCCTGTATCGGTCCCGGAGTCGCCACAGTGGTCACAGCGTGCGTTGACCTGTTTATCTTCTGGATGCCTCCCGTGTCAAACCCGCTGTAGTAGCCTACATAGATGTCGGTAGACGTAACGGTGGGGGTAGATGTTGATGTGGCCGCCAGACTTGCCTTCCAATTAAACACCGGATTCCCGTTGTTATGATCAAAACACCACAGATAACCGCCCTGACTGGTAAAATACAGTGAATCGTCTACCAGTGAAATGGTACTGCGGACATTTCCGGCACTGAGATTCCCATCCACTGTATTCAGATTGACAGGATCAGTAGACGCGAAGCCGAAGCCGCTGCCTACTGGCTGAGCATACAGGTACCCACCGTCGCCGCCGAAATAGACATAATCGCCGCTCACCACAGCGCCTGCCCAGTAGAAACCGCCGTTGTCCGGATTGTATGGCAGAAGTTCATCGATTTCTCCAGTCTGGCTGTCGAGATGTGCCTGATAGTATGTTCCCGAATTAGCAGACCAGGTCCCGAAATACAAATATTCACCGATCTTTACGATAGGTGTGTTGATCTGATTGTTGTCGGGCAGGCTGTAGGTCCACTGGGTCGCGGGCGTATCGTCGAGCCCTGTTACCTTTGTAATGGAACCGACCACGCCGCGGAAATTGCCGTTATCCGTCATCCGATTGTACTCGGTAGTCCCTACATAAATAGCCCCGGCTGTCGTGTCCAGATACGGCGTGGACAGCTGGAACCCACTGGTCTGGCTAAGCTGTATGTTCCAGACCAACTCACCCGTCATACAATTCACTTTAGCTAGACGACCGCCGCCGGCATCGCCGCTGACCGTATATCCGTCATACAGTACATAAGCGAACGTTCCGTCAGCAGTAGTCTCCATCACCGGCGCCGCATTGATGCCGTCCCATCCGGATCCATTGTTGGGAAGCGTCAGCTTCAACTCATCAAGACTCCCCGTCGGCGTGGCATCTGTCACCAGCCCGTTGTGCATCTCATTCCCCTGGTAGGTGTGCCAATTCGTAGAAGCGAAGGCTGCTCCGCTCATACTGAGTACCATGGAAAGTGACAGCGCTGCCGCCAAAATCTTTCTCATATGCTTTTTCAACATTCTTTCAGTTCTCCTTTACTGCTATACATCAACCTATTTTCATCTCTCTGCTGCTCAGAGCTGCAACAACCATTTGTCCTGCGTATTTTATCAGCACTAACTTTCACAGGGTAAAAACTTTTGAAACACATGGAATATCAGAACTATAATTTTTGACACAAAAAAAGCTGTGGAGCATTCCACAGCAAGATCATTCTCTCAGAAAACACAATACCACATCCTCTTTCAAATCCCTTCCGCTGTGAAATAGGAACGCCTTTCCCTTTGTTTTGAAGGAGCAGGGACTTTTCGGACACAGCGCAATTTCTGCGCCGAAAAGCCCCTGCGGATGAAAAGGCAATTTCAGCCAACATACTGGGATCGTACTGTCTGATCCCGGGATCAGTCCGCGATACGTGACCGCGGCAGCCGAAAGCTCGCTTTCAGCTGCAGAGATGAGAAACAAAAAACTGTGGCCAAAGGCCACAGTCCGTATTTACTGTTATTCTGTTTCCGTTACATCACCAAAAATCCCCGTTGGTGTAACATGGCATTATGCAGGTCTTCTGGCTCGTGCATCCTCATTTTCTGTTCGCCTTCCCGAAATAAATTCAGTGGCTGACGGGTTGTTCCCTATCTTGAACGAAAACTCCACACTTACAGCGGCGGGACCGCGCAGGACTTGAACCTGCTTCCCTCTTAGCTGCCGGGGATCTCCCGACAGAACATAAACCGATCATATTCAATTGGCCGGCGGACGGTCCGCAAAAGACGACTGCCGCCTGACAGCTTTTATATTATCAGCATCCTGTGCCGCCGTCAACCCCCGAAAGCAAATTTCTAATTTTCTTTGACTCCCCTCATATTCAATATCTTGTGGACTGCAAACATCAGGGCCACTATACATAGAAAACCCAGCATGTTGACCGAGACGATCGTATAGTGGTCCAGCCTGGCGGAGACGAGTAACACCAGCGCCATCAGAAGGGCAGCGCCGCAGCCGATCCCAAACCGTCTCCAAATTTTTTTCCTGCTTTTCTCCTTCCCGTCCATTCTGCCGCCCGGCAGGCTGAAGGCGTTTTTGGCGATGTACAACACAATGCCGCAGGCCGCAGCCGTCACCGCCGCGTACTGCAGCAGGTCCCCCAGTGTGATGACGATGCTGAGTTCCGGCCTACTGCCTGTGACCAGCGCTCTGATCAGGTAATAGGTCTCCGGGGAGAGCGCCAGCTTTACCGCCCCCAGTACCGCCGTACACAGCACCAGCGTATCCAGCGCTTCAAGAACGCGCTCCCCGGCGCCGGCCGGCGGCAGACTGGCGATGATCTCGTCACAAAAGCCCTGCAGATCGCCCCCGGCGATCTCCCGCAGGCTTTCCCCTCTCTCCTGCGCGTCCAGCGTCATGGAAAGAAGATCGTTACGCACCTCTTCCTGCCGGTTTTCCGAGATGCCCGCGACCCGGATATAGCAGACCATATCTGTCATAGCCGTCCTGTTTTCCTCATTCAGCTTTCCATCCATCTCATTGTTCAGACGGTTCAGTTCCTTCACTCTTTTATTCATCCCTGTTTCCTCCTCTGATCTCTTCGGTCCGGCTTCCCGACGCCGGCGGCGAGGGACGATCGCTGTTCATGACCTGATTCACGGCATTTTCCAGTTCCATCCAGCTTCTGGAAAAGCACTGCAGTTCCTCGATTCCCTTATCCGTGAGCGAAAAATATTTTCGTTTGGGCCCCAGCGCCGACTGCCGGTACTGGGCCGAGATCAGACCGTTCTTCTCCAGCCGCAGCAGCAGCGGATAGATCGTTCCCTCTGCGATCTCTGAGAATCCATATTGCCGCAGCTGTTGGGTTATCTCATATCCATAAGTCTCAGACCTGCCAATGACTTTCAGAATGCAGCCTTCTAACGTTCCCTTCAGCATCTGTGACGGTATCATCCCATTCTTCCCCCTCAGCTTTTCCCATCCCGTTTTGTCCTTCCGGAAGTTTCAACGGATCTTTGACTGCCGCGTCTATAAGTCTCAGCCGTACGCATGTTCTGCACGGCTCTGCCTATCTACATTGCAATGCAAAGTACCTTGACTATATGGTATTGCAAAGTAGTAGAAATGTCAAGAAAAAACATGCTGGTTTTTCTTGATTTTCGGGAACCTTTTTCCCTGTTCTGTTATCTTATATATGTCCGGACAAAATCAAACGAATGGAAATGGATAGCAAATGACGAAAACGCAGTTTTGCACCCTCATAAATGAATATCAGCTCAGTCTGTTCCGCCTGGCGAAAAGCATTCTGAAAAATGACGCCGACGCAGAAGACGCTGTTGGAGAGACCATATTGAAAAGCTATGCAAAGCTCCATACGCTGAAGGATGAAAGCAGCTTCAGACCCTGGATCTTCCGCATACTGATCAACGAGGCCTACGCGGCGGCAAAGCGCCGGAGCAAGGTCATCTGTATGGAAGATGCGGCCCAGGCCGAACAAGCAGGCTTTTCCGCAGGCGGTCTGCCCGGTTCGGCATCATACGCCGACGGCGGACCTTCCGCAGCCGATCTGCGGGAAGCCGTCGATCAACTGGAGGAAGAATTCCGCATCGTCACCCTTCTGTTCTATTATGAAGATCTCAGCCTGAAAGATATCGCCTCCGCTCTCCGCCTGCCGGAAGGAACCGTAAAATCCCGGCTTTCCAGAGCGCGCAGACAGCTCAGAGCGATGTTGGACGACAAAGGAGAATAAAAATGGAAAGAGAAAAATTTAAGAATATGACGGATGATGAATTTGACAGCCGCCTGCGCCTTCTGGCGCAGAGGGAGACCGCCCCGCCTCCCCCGGGCTTCGAAGCGCGGATCCAGGCCCGGCTCCAGAGCCTTCCGGAGCAGACCCGCAGACCGTCCCGCAGGATCCGGCGGCTGCTGACAGCCGCCGCGGCTGTGGCTGTGATCGGCACTATAACCGCCGCGGCGGCTCCCACGCTGTTTCCCATGGCGCGAAACGCGGTTTCCTACTTCGCCGCGCCCAGCGAATTCCGCTACCTGTCCCAGCAGGCGGCCTTTGAACGGTTCAGCGCCGCCGTGGGCGCCTCCACAGAGGATCAGGGCATTAAACTGACTCTGGACGATATCGCTGTCAGTGACAATTACATCAATGTTTTTTATACCGTTCAAAGCGACGCCCCCATCGTTCTCCGCGGAGACGACGGCACGCCGGAGAGCTGGCGGGCAGCCTGGACCGCGCCTGCCTTCTGGTTTAAAGCGGACGGGACCTACATCGATCCTGCTGCCCAGATCGAGACAGAGGGCCGGCTGGAAGACGCTTACACGCTGAAAGGGATGCAGCGCTTCGCCGTGATGAACGCCCTTCCCGACACCTTCCAGCTGGAGCTTTATACCTCCGAAATGCTGGACAAAACCGGAGATTGGCACATTGCCGTGGGGATCGACAAGAGCGCTGTGGCCGCGGAAACGCTCACAGTGGAACCGGACAGAAAGATGACCGTCAACGCGGGCGGCACATCCCATCGTTTTACTGTCAGCCGCGTCAGCGTCTCGCCTTTCGGCGGGCAGCTGGTCCTGAGAGAACGGACCGGGAGCGTTCCATTCTGCAGTTTTGTACTGCGGGATGATCAGGGAAACTATCTGCCGGTACTCAACGATTCGCTGCAGAGCAACTTCCTGTTTGCGATCTCCAACAGCTTTGAATTCCTTGGCGGCAGCACGGACATGAAAAGTCTCACGCTGGTCCCCTACGAGACCGCTCCTCCAAAGGACGAGAGGACCGGAGACGTGGATACCAGCGGAGATTCCGCCGCAGGCAGCCGTATTATCCCTGTGCAGGAGGCCGTGGGCGCCCTCATGGAAACCACGAATCTGGGCGGAGTGCACATCGACTCTCTGGATATCCGGGACGGCGTCGTCACCGTAGTCGGCACGCCCTACGGCGCCGCGGATCTGACATTCCAATTTGAACTGACCGACAAAAACGGTGAAGCGCTGGGCTGCCCTTCCTACGCCGAATACCATTACGACCGGACGAAGGGCACCGTGACCTGCGTCATCCGGCTGGATGCAGAGGCCGGCGAACTCGAACGTATTCAGCAGCGCATCGGCGGACTGAGCTATTACTGCCAGGAGATCCGGCTGCTGGAAGACCAGGCCGCGACGATTGAGATGAAATAGCCGCAGCGGTAAATTTTCAAAGGGGTATCGATCTAACCGCCGGCGGGGGAAGAAGCGCGAGACCGTTTCTTCCCCCGCCGGCTTTTCATTTGTTCGCCACAAGCCAAAGACACCCCTCTGACTTCCGGGCGCGCCTGCAAAACGGCGCGCTTTTCTTTTCTGTGCTATACTGATAACGGCAGCTGCAATATTTCCTGCACAAAAATATTGCAAAAAACTGAGTGAAACGGCTTTCTGCTGCGAATGTATAAGTGTAAAGGCCTTACAAGCCGATGAACCGCAGCCCGGCACAGAGCAATACGGAGGACGGGATCCCATCCTTCCCTCCCGTTCCGCACAGAGAGAAAACCGGCAAGGCGGTCCGGCCACTTTAGAAAAACGCATCAGTAAAAGAGGTAGACCTATGAATGATAAGCAATTAATACTGCTTTTGAGGAACGCCCCCTCCGAGGGGCTCTCCAAAGCAATCGACCTGTACGGCGGCCAGGTCAAATGGATCGCCGCAAAAATCATCGGCGGAGGTCGGGAACAGGATGTGGAAGAGTGCGTCTCCGACGCCTTCGTCCGCCTGTGGCAGAATATCGACCGCTACGACGGGGAGAGCGGAACGCCCCTGAAGAGCTATCTATTTGGTATTGCCCGGCACACGGCGCTGGATTACAGGAGAAAAAACGAGAAGGCGGGAGATCTGCTTCCCATCGAGGAAAACGATCTGGAGGTGAATATCGACTTTGCGGATCAGATGGCCGGCGACGCGAACCGCAGGATCCTTCAGGAAAGCATCGACGGGCTGGGCGAACCGGACCGCCAGATCTTCATCCTGCGGTATTACCTGGGAGAACGGGTCTCCGCCATCGCGGAACGTCTCTCGCTCCAGCCCAAAACCGTTGAAAATAAACTTTACAGGGGAAAAAAGACACTGAAGAACGCCTTGATCGAAAGGGGAATCATCATATGAAGAAACTGGAAGATATAATGGATCACTATGAGTGGAAAGACGGCGGGACCATGATACCCGACAACCCCCTCAGCGCGGAGGAAAAGACGCGCATTCTGGAAAAAACTCTGGCGAAAGCCGGCCTGGCGGACGCGGCCTCCCACGGCGTCCAAACCGCCCGGACCCATACCGGCTCGCCGGCGGCAGCCGCTTCATCCAAAACGGCGGGCAGGTCCGGTAGAGAGGGCGGCCCAGGAAGCGCAGGATCCCATCGGCGCAAAATGTGGACCTTGGCCGCAGCCTGCGTACTCGTCCTGGCCATGGCCACCGTCTCTTTCGCAGCCATCGCCCTGGACAAAAACTTCTTTGACTTCTTTGGCGCCAGAAATCAGGAACAGCAGGAAATGCTGGGCAATCTGAGCGCAGTGATCGACAGACAGACAACAGACAACGGCTGGACGCTGGACGTCCGGGAGGCCGTGGGCGACGGCAATACCGTCAACGTCCTCTTCGATCTGATCGCTCCGGAAGGAACTACATTAGATCAGGATTATTACAGCTTTTCCACCGCCTTTGTGGACCTGCCGGACAATCCGAGAGGAGGCGCAGGCTATTACTTTGAGCTCCTTCCGGACGATGATCCGGCGGACAATAAACTGACCATGATGCTGTGTTATAATACGGAGCGAAATCTCTCCGGTTCTACCATGCGTTTCCGCTTCTCTGACCTGATGGTGCCAAAAAACCAGGAAGAAATGGCGCTCATAGACGCGTTGCCGCCCAGAACAGAGCCGGGAACTCCGGGAGACGAATACGACGTCAACAAACTGGTCGCCAGCGGAAACTGGGAGATCGACTTTCCCCTGAATTACAGGGATGTATCGGCCGCCATCAAACCTGACGCGGACATCAGCCTCTACGGCGGCGACTGCAAGATCACCCAGGTGCGTTATTCCCCCATCTCCGTATCCATGACCATCAAGGGGAAATCCATCGCGGTGTACGACAGCCAGCCCCCTGAGATCTACGGCACAGACAACGGCGGCGATGGATCCGCCGCGCTGCAGCCAGCGGATGACGCCATGATCTCTTTAGAACCGGCAGGGGGAGAAAGCCAGGGTGCAGAAAACGGCGTATACGGGACCACCGATCAGGAGCTCAGGGTAACGCTGAAAGACGGCGCCGTTGTCGCCACGGGAGGCACCGGTACCAGCATCACAGGAAATACGCTCACCGTCAACAGCCGTTTCCAGGAGATCATCGACCCGGCGGACATCGCTTCCATCTCCTACGGCGGAGTGGAGATCCCTGTCAACTGATTCGACAGCGAGTCAATTACAGTCCAACATTTCAATAACTGACCTTCCTCAAATCTACAGGATACAGATCCGGATCTTCCGCACAGGCTGCGGGAACCGGATCTGTTTTTCTTTTCCACAGCTTATTCCCTTTCTCCCCTTTTTTCAGTGTCTTCTGATTTACGGTTCAAACTGTACTGGTCCCTTCTAAAATTTTCACTGAAACCATAAAATAATCCACAATATTTCCAAACTGTTATTTTAAAAATAAATATTTCCGTATATTTTTACAAGTACATACTCGTGCTATGATAAGAACATGAAAATCAGCCGGAACGAAGTTCAGCTGCTGCGGCAGCGCCCTCAGCTGCAGGCCGGCTGCGAATGGAGGTACATAGATCATGAGACAGAACAAAATCGCGGAGCTCTGTGAGACCGCACTTTTCACCGCCCTGGTGTTTCTCGGCGTTTCCATTTTTAAATTTCCCTCGGCTTTCGGATACTCGCATCTGGGAGATTGTATGATCTTTCTGGCCGTGCTCATGCTGGGGGGCCGCCGGGGCGCTCTGGCCGGCGGCGTCGGGGCCGCTCTGGCCGATCTGATCGGCGGATACGCTATCTGGGTGCTGCCCACCCTGATCTCCAAGTCGGTCATGGCGCTGGTCATGGGCGCTATGATCCGCAATCATATATTCGGTCTGAAAGGCCGTCCCCTATGGGCGCTGGCGGCGGTCAGCGGCGGCATCTGTCAGGCCGCCGGCTACACTGCAGCCCGCATCATCTTCTATGGCCCCGCCGCGGGATTGGCGTCGTTGCCGGGTCTGACTTTTCAGACTGCCACGGGAATCGTCCTGGCCTTTGTCCTCTCAGAGGCCCTGCAGAAGACCTCCCTTCGCAGCCGTTTCCGCTATACCACCGACAGAAACAATACGGCATCGGAGGCGGAAGCCTGCGGGCAGGCGGCCGCGCGTTAATGAAAGAAAGGAATTACCACTATGTCTGACACAATGCTGGAACGAATGAAAAAATTTAATAAGATCGACGCCCACAGTCATATCGGAAATTTTGGAGGATGGGCCGGCGTCCGCATGACTGCAGAGGAACTGATCGCACAGATGGACGAGTACAATTTTGAAAAAGCTGTTATTTCCACCTTCCCGGCAGACGAGAGCATCGCCGCCGTGGACAAATATCCGCAGCGGTTTGTGGGAGCCGTCTGGGTCAACCCCTGGGACGGCGCAAAAGCGCTGGATCAGATCCGCAGCGCCGTGGAAGATCACGGCTTCAGGGCGGTGAAGCTGCATCCGCTGTCCCAGGCCTACCTTCCCAATGACGAATGCGTTTTCCCAGTGGCCAGGCTGGCTCGTGAGCTGGATATTCCGCTGATGATCCACACCGGTCATCCTCCCTTCTCTCTCCCCTGGAGCGTGGCTCAGCTGGCGGAAATGTACCCTGATGTGCGGATGGTCATGATCCACATGGGACACGGAAACGGCATGTACATTCAATCCGCCATCGACATGGCGAAAAAATATCCCAATCTCTATCTGGAAACTTCCGGAATGCCCATGCACAATAAAATAAAAGAAGGCTACGATACCGTAGGACCGGACCGTATTATGTTCGGGATCGACGCCCCCTTCCATCATCCCACAGTCGAACTGCAGCGAACTCTGGTCAGCGGACTCACAGACGGGCAGCTGGAAGATGTGTTCTACAATAATGTAAAAAAACTGCTGAAGCTGTGATCGTGAAAAAGCATGCCCTCCCTCCTTCCGGGAGCGGGCATGCTTTTTCTTTTTCTGCATCTATGCGCTTTTTTTAATTTTCTCCGGCAGTCCGGTCATCTGTCTGACTGCCTCTCCCGCCGCGGCCGCCTCCCGGGCCGCCGAAGTCTCCGCCGGGCTGATCCATTCCACCCATTCCGCCCCTGCCGCCCGCAGGGGCGTTGGATGCAGCTGCGGAATCCAGCGTGATCTCTTCCGTGGCGCCGTTCACCGTCAGTTGATAAGTCTTTCCCGCTGTCAGATCCGACGAGCTGAACTGTACACAGTCAAACTGTTTCTCCGCTGTCCAGCCTGCGATCTTCGCACCGCTTTCATCCGACAGCAGGATCTCGGTTCCGGCTTCCGCTTTCTCGGAGAGGACCCAGAGTATGGAGTACTGAGCTGAACTGTCGGAAAAGCCCTGGGCCATACCGCTGCTGCCCGCTCCCATAAACACGCCTCCGGATATGACGGCGGTCCCGTTATAATCCAGCGTCCCGTCGCCGTTTCCCGCCGGTCCGTTGACTGTGACCGTACCGCCGGTGATGGTCAGATCCCCGTTGGAGTCGATTCCGTCGCCGGATGCGTCAACCGTCACAGTGCCGCCGCTGATCAGAATATAGACCCCCTCCTGAGCCTGATCGCCGCCTCCAGGGCCCGGTCTTCCGCCCGCAGAAGATCCGCCGCTTCCATCGGCGGCGTTGAGACCGTCGTCACTGGAAGTCACGTCCACCACGCCGCCGCTGATCGCGATCGTCTTTCCCTCAAGGCCCTCATAGCTTTTCGATATGGTCAGCGTTCCTCCGCTTACGGTCAGATCGCCGTCGGCGTGAGCGCCGTCGTCTCCGGCGGCAGCTGTGATCTCTCCTCCTGAGACGGCCAGCGCCCCGTTGCTGTGGAGGGTGTCATCAAGGGTGTCAAGGGAAAATGTGCCGCCGTAGATCAGGAGCTGACTTCCCGCCTTCAGACCTTTGGTGCTGGCTGTATCTTCCTGTGTCTGCAGAGCCCCGCCGCTGATATTCTGCGGCAGCGGTACGCCGCCGGCGCCCTCTGCCGGTCCGTCCGGCAAGTTCCGCGCCGGCGGATTTCCTATCCCCTGTCCCGAGGTCGACTCCAGCGATCCTCCATCCGGCGCTGCGCCTCTCTGGCCCGGCGCGTTTCCGGCCATACCTACAGCCGCGCCGGAAAGCGCCGGAGTCCCACGGAATGCTGCCGCCGAACTGCCGCCGGGCCGGCCGCCCTCAAAGCCCACGCCGCTGACGCGGTCCTGCGCCTGGGCGCTTCCTCCGCCGGTCAGGATCGTATAGTCTCCGCCGTCGATCCGCAGTACGGTCTCCGCCTGAACGCCGTCTCCTTCCTCCGCGGTGATCTGAAAGGTGCCGCCGTACAGATAGACGAAGCCCCGAAGCTCATCCTCTGAATTATCGGACTGGATCCCATCCCCGCCGGTATTGAGTACGAAAACGCCGTCTCTGATCTTTACGCAGTCTTTTCCGTAAAGTCCCTGTCCCTTTGCGGTCACCGTGATCTCGCCGCCTGTGACCGTCAGATCGTCCTTGGAGACCACGCCGTGCTTATAGCTGCCCGTGACAGTCAGCCCGCCGCTGCCGTTGATCGTAAGATCCGCTTTGCTGAATATGACCCCGTCTACCTTGTTATCCTCATCCTCTGCAAACGCGCGGGTCTCTCCGTCGGACAGCGAATTCTCGCTGTCCGGCGCCAGTGTAAGAAATACCTTATCCGCTTTCTTAATGTAGAGCGCCGCGTTTGACTCACAGTGAACAGACGCGCCGTTCAGTACGATCTGCAGCTTTGTTTCCCCGTCCGCGTCCACTATGATCTGTCCGTCGCTGAGACTTCCAGAGACCAGATAGGTCCCTTCCTCAGAGATCGTCACTGTGTTCCCACTGACGGCAGCCCCCGCTCCCGATATCTCCGTACCGCCGTCGGACAACAGGATCTTCGTGGCGGTCTCTCC
>Ga0129308_1002893_pt1 | contig 13444 bp, 24 predicted proteins | sample L827metagenome_FD_94440 | JGI IMG/M metagenome (GOLD analysis project Ga0129308, IMG submission 94440) | Ring-tailed lemur group fecal microbial communities from Wisconsin, USA - L827 metagenome | ecosystem: Host-associated > Mammals > Digestive system > Large intestine > Fecal | place: USA...
AATAGCCACCGGCTTCCCTATTTGTTCTATAAGCATTTGCTCTTTGTTTTCCATTTGCAGATACCTATTTTTATCTTTTTCATAAAGATTTTTGAAATGACCGATTCCTGCTTTAAAACAGAAACCACCACAATTATTGTGTGAAAAGCCTAGTTTATAGAGTCTGGGAATCGCAATGCCATCCGCTTTTAGAAAATCAATCATCTCATATTTTTCTAAATAAGGTTTTTGACACATTGGGAATTCAACTCTATATGGCTTATAATTTTTGACAATAGATTCGCATCTATGTATCTCTGTCCAGTCAATGCCTAGATATAAGATGCAATCACCTGGATCAAAGTTTTCTTTTAACCATTTTATGAACGGCCGCGATTTAAGAAGCTTGCTACATCTAGCAACCCGTGAGTTATACAAGAAATTATCCTCAAATGCTAGCTCAAATGGTGTTTTTCCAACACATAATCTTTTTATTTCAATGCCAAATTTAACTTCAACATCGTTTAAAAATCTATACAAATCACCATCTTCCTCTAGCGTATCGCAAAACATAGCAACAACATTCTCTCTTCCATATGCTTCAATAACTCTTTTCAAGGCGAAATAGCTGCCTACTCCGCCACTTACACTTACGATATGTTTCATAATCAACCATAACTTTATCCGTTACGGCCAATGTTCTACTTGTTCGGTTCAACCATGTCTGCACATTTTACTCTACAAGACCTCGCATATATAGAAACCTAGTTTCACTAGGATAAGATTATGAATTACCTCCTTTCTTTTTATTCTTCTCTTTTAACAATTCGCCTCTTAACAAAGCTATCTTGCCACGCAATTTTGCATTTTCTTTTCTTTCATCATCAAGCAGCTTTTTTAACTTGCTTTTTTTTGCGGCCAAATCTCTGGCCTGCTCTCGACAGCGCTTCGCATCTTCTTTGTCTAAAATAATTTGCTTAGCTTCGGCTATCCTTCTTTTCAATTCTTTATTTTCTATAAGAACAGGTTCGATTTTTTCTATGTACATTTTTTCAAAGTGTTCGCAAACGATGTCTTCAACTGATTTCATTGAATCTTGTTGGCTCATTTTCTTCCCCATCCTTTCGGAAGGGTAATGCCAAAAGGATAAATAGGCATATTGATTGTCCATGCATACATAAATTCCAAGGTTGCACCCGGAGAATTAGAATAACCATCCAGCAAATAGATGGCATCGCACTCCATTAATTGCCTTAACCCTACATCAATATAATCCTTATACTGGCTCCCTTTGTTTTTTGCCGGATTAACAACATTCCATCCAGCGTTTCTTAAATTCATTTCAACATCGTTAAATCGTCTCATATAATCCGGTACTCCTGTTATAGGCCCGGCAATATAAATTTTCTTCATAGCTATACCTCACTTTCTTTCAGAAAACAACTTCATGTTAGTATGCATTTTTACATCACCCTTCATATTTGATTTTCATTTTCTTAGCCCATTTTCTGACAAACTCAAGTGTATTTGCCTCAGGCAAACGATTATGATCTGCCCTCACCTGAATAACTCTCCTGTTCTTAAATTCTAGAGTGACATACGGCTTATCAGGAAAATCGGATTTTCTGACAAACATAATATTTGTGCCACCGTTCGCATGTCTTTCAATGTAACTTCTTACACAATGATGCAGTTCCTGACTTTCGTTAACGAATTCTTGGGCATTCTGCGGTGCTTTAATCAAGTATTGATCTGATGCCCATGTATATTTTTCAAGTTCCTTGCCGCGTTTTTTGATAGCCTCGTCCTTCGCCTTGTTTCGTAAGCAAAACGCCATTTCTTCCGCTCTATCATGCTCTTCCTTGAAATTCTCCGGGAACAGCACTTTCTTATTTTTCAAATCAGCACCAATTTCCTTGCTAAATTTTATGTAATCTAAATAGTCAAGCGAAGAAATATTTTTCTTTAGAATATATCTGGCTATTTTTAAAATATCATCTTCGATTGCTACTTTTCTGCCTTTCATTGCATCCAAGATTCTGCTTTCTTCTATTACTATCAGTTCTTTTTGGCTGTGTAATTGATATTTTTTTATAATTTGATACTGGTTAAAATCCATATATTGGATTTCTTCTTGCCAGTATTTATCAATTTTGAAGATTTGTTCAAAGTTTTTTCCTTTCATATTCAAAAATCTTGCGTATGGTACAAAATTGCTATATCCGGCTTTGATTAACAGCTCTATTTTCGGATATTTTCTGTAAATCTCATAATGTTCAAAGAAGGGTAATCTATGTACATTTTTTTTGTGCAAATAAGCGCAGTATGGAACATTCAGTTTTTTTATCATTTCTGCAGTATCATACATTTCCCAGGCATCATATGTAAACCACCAGTTACGCTTACCGCCGACATACCAGGAATTCCATACGCTGTCTTTTTTGCTAATCCAGCGGCCAGTATCGGTGAAATACGGAATCCTATTACCATATATTCCGCAAGCCTCTATTTGACATAGCAAAACAACGCTTAAGCCTTCTAATCTTCTGCACACCTCTTGGACTTCCATGTTCTTATACAGCAATGAACGTTTATCGGATGATCTGTATGCAAATGTTCGCATCAGTAATCTGCCGTTAAACATTTCCAAAGTATTAACGTACCTGGCCCTGTTTGTTGCATTTATCCGATAATTCGTTTCGTGAAAGATGAACTTTTTTAGACCTTTTGGCCATTTCAATTTGGCTTCACCAAGCTGATTGATCAGTCTCTCTTTTTCCTCTTTTCTCATTGTGGTCACCTCTAAAAATCAAATATGGTCATTTGCCCATCAGCTTTATCTTTCTTCTTTACTGATTTGCTTTTAGCAGGTTGAGATGATTTAACAGGCTGATGGCTAACTTCTGCTTCTATATGTACAGACGACACCTTAATATCATCCTCATCATAATAATGAACGGCCATGTTGAATACCTCTTCGTCCTCAAGACAAGCACAACCGTTTTCAGCTTTCTTCCTGGCTTCGCTGAGAATATAATTCCAGCACCCGCCAAGGGACTTCTTTTCTTTTTCGAGAGACGGAGCAAATAAAGCGTCTAATGCAGCCCTTTCTTTCAGATATTCTGCAATCTTTCTCAGTGCAGGATTTTTTACCTGACTCAGCTCCTCTGTAAACATCATTTACCAGCCCCCAGTCTTAATGCACACTCTGTGCATAATCCGCCTTTGATGATCCCCTTTGATTTGGCACATCTGAAAGCGTTGGTTTCCCAGCACCACTGACCACATTTAGGGCACCGTTTCAATGTCCATCCTTTTTCTTCACCATCAGATACATTCTTTTGTAACGGCATGAATGCTATTGTTTTCATGATTTAACCTCACTTTTCTTTAAAAGTTCAGCAATGTTATAAACAATGCCTCCGTCTTTCTGACTGTCTATAAAAGCAAATAAATGATTAAATTCAGGCAAGCTAACAAAATTAACTCCCGCAAGCGCTGCGACAAGCATTGCAGATGGGTCTTCTGTATCTACTGTTTTTTCACTGTTTGAAATGACCAGGTCTCCGACATCATCTCTGTAAATGTACTGAAACCCTCTGATATTAGACAAGATTATCACCTCGTCTTTCGTTAGGACTTGCGTCTCTACTTCCTTATCAAACCACTCTTTGAGCAGCTGCGAGCAGTCGTCGCAATTTCTAACATCACATTCTTCATCGGTGATGATGTACCTTCTTATAAATTCACAAGATTCGTCCTTAATCACTTTTTCAAAAAACTCAGCTAAATATTTGTCTCTGTTCTTCATTTTCTTAATCTCCTTTGTTCTTCTAAAAAATGTTACATAATCACTAATTCTGTAAAATTTTTCTTCAATCATTCAAATCACTGATTTCTCTGTTTTAATCAATTCTTTTTCCATTTTTCATCATGGCTTGCTTATAAAAATGTTACCGTAAACCGCAATTATCGTTAAATCGTTGTTTTTAGGCCTAAAAATGTTACATCTTTACCCCACCGATAAACCTTGCAGCCCGGTCCTTTTCTGCGTCATCCTTGCCCCAGCAGACATATAGCATCGTGACGTTATAGTCATCGTGGTTATACATTTTCATGAGTGTTTCCGGCTTCCCACCATTCTTGATATACATATAACCAAACGTCTTTCTTAAGCTATGAACGCCAAACGTAAAGCCTATGCCAACCTCTTTAGCGGTACGGGAAATGATTCGGTGTGCCTGCTGGCGAGTGATTGGATAATTGTATTCTTTGCCATTCTGCACTTTCTTTTGACCTAAAAACATATAATCATAGTCCGACAGATGATTCCTTGAAATATAGTCAAGAATCTCCTGCCTGAGCTGCTTGTTCATTCTGAAATTTTGCATCTTTCCTGTTTTATTTTCTTTGATATGGACATATCCGGCTTTCAGGTCGCATACTCTTAACTGGAGCAAATCTTCTGCTCTGAAAGCGGTGTTGAAGCCCACAAGACAAAGCATCCAGTTCCGATCGGCCTGATACTTCTTTACCTCACTTTTCGCTTTTTCACGTTTATTTAACAGGTGATACATGAAATTCTGCAATTGGCGCTCGTCTTTGATCGGCAAGGTTTGATGCTGCCCATCAAAGGTCTTAATCCTTCTTGCCATCTTCACACCACCTCTCATTCTCGTTTTGGCTTTGTTTTTTCCTCTGGTATCGCTAATTGAATGTAAAAATATGTACGACCATTGATTTCATTAAATCGCGCCTGCTCTTTCAGATAGATCATGCCTGGATATTTTTTTTCAATGAATCCCCTGATTAAATTGTTATTAGCAATCATCTGGCGGATTTTCTTTAAAGAGAAATCCCGGTGGTTTTTTCTAATGATGGGCTTCTTTAGATTCTTGCTGGCGCACCAGCGCTTAGAGCCTTGAGGATCCTTGGATATATATTCAGCCAACCCAGTAAGACCATTAACATCTTTTTTGATGCGCCTGGTGTTGTTCCGCCGTCCATGTTTCCAAAGAGCCTCTAACTCATCCATACTCATAGCACCATCGATAATTAGATGATGATGGCATCTGATCTTCTTCTTTTTGGATGCTGACCATTCTGTAACGTAGATGTATTTTGCATCCGGCAGCTCTAACTTCTTTCTACGGCGTTTGATTCGGCGAATAAAGTTTTTCATATTTTTTTGAGCCTCTTCCATTGCCTGAGGCAGATACTCATTAGCATATGTGAACGTTGCCCAAATATCGCCATCACCAAAATTACAGTTAGTTAATCTGATCAGCTGTTTCCGGGCATTTTTATCATTTAAATTTTTTTGAGCTTTCCTTGTCTTCTTTTTGATAGATTTATCTTTCTTTATCTGACTTCTGGAAAACTCCGGATATATCTCCACTTCCAACTGATCACCTGATTGAATTGTCTTAGTAGCATAGACGCACTTCACTTTACCAACAGCCAGCAGCTTCTCTATCTGCTGTTCATCAGCCATACCGGCATCTTCATCGAACGTGTTTTCTACATCGTAATCGATGAAGCTTTTAGTCTTCATGTTCTCACCCCTTCGGTTGAATTGTTAATACCTATAACTAGGACGCGAATGTTTGAAAAAACACTGAATTTAACTTTACTTTTTTCAACCGAAATGGTATAATTTTTGTGTTGAGAAAAGCAAATATTTCAGTGAAAAAACAGCCGCCGTTCGCCAAACATGTGGCTGTTTTTTCTATACCTCAAAGCGGTAACTGTATATCGTATCATAGATTCTTAAATACTCTTGATCATCGATAATATTAAGAATCAGCATTACTTCTAAAGCACCCTCAATGCGGTTGATAATGAACTTTACTTCATCAATATTCCGCACCACATCAAACGAGCACACGTAACTCCTGTAATAATCAATCAGCTTATTAAACGCAGCTGTTTCTTCAAGTGGCATTTCCGCGCTGCATGAATGCAGCGTTTTTCTTATTTTTTCAGTCATGCTTAATCCTCCTCGATCCATTCTTTTAAAAGCTTAAATTCTTCAATGATCAGGAAGAGCATAAGTACTGTACATACGACAGCAATAAACAGTAAAAGCCAATTTTTAACGGTCATTGATATCCACCCTTTCTAAGCAATAAGTGATCTCCTTTATAGCTTCATTCCTATCAACAATCCCTTTAGAATGTAAATAGCTGACAATCCCTGCACAGACAGCAAGCATGAACCTTCTATCTACATTCTCTTTTTTGAAATGAAGACTCATTTGTTGGTCATCACCATAGGCAATTAATATCTTTTCATCATTCATCTTTAGGACTCCTTTATCAGCGCTGTCATAAAGTCGTATATGGTTTCCCGAATTCTCGAGCATTCATCTGTATCAATGACCAACAACATAATCATTGTCTTAATTATGCCGGTGAGCACATTTCGTTCATCTCTGGTTACCTCACTGTATCCAAACATTTTCCCATACCTTACAATTAATGAGTACTGATCAATCAGCACTTTGAAGCATCTTTCTTCAATTCTTTGTTTTTCCATACTTTTTCCTTTCCATTTCACCCCAATTAGGTTATAATTGGGGTGAAATTTTCCATAAAAGATTTCATTTTGCATCTGTTGGCGCAGATGCATTTTTTATTCTCAATTCTCTTAAAACCGTTTCTTCCAAATCCTTGATATTGATTCCGAAGTTTTTTAAAACGCGCTTAGTCGGAACAACCTTATTCCCAGGAAGCAATTTTCCCTCTTTAAGGATTTGTTGCTCAATCTGATGCCTAATCTCTACGGCTTTGTTCTGGCCACATCCACAAAGTGCCATGATGTCTTTATTGCCAACCCACATTTTGTTAGCAATGTCCAGTAGTTCTTGGTTTGTGTATTTCTGCTTTTTCATTTTCTCACCTTCTTTCCTACTCCCCAGAAGCAATTAACCACAATAAGATAAAATGAAATCATAACAAATACGCCTGCGACAGCACCTGAAAGCTTGTAGTTTGGTTTATATTTTGAAAGGAGTTCTTATGTGATTAACTGCTTCTGAGGAGCATTTTTTGCTATTAACTATCACCTACACTATAATTAAGACATCACCTATAGTGCAGGTGAAATCTAGTAGAAAGCGAGGTGACGAATTGAAAATCGTTGAAGTTTACGAAACAACAAGTTATTTAGAAGTTAATACTTATGTAGGATTGGGTTGGGTGTATCTAATGAACGGTAGAAAATATGACTCTGAAACAGAAGCATTAACTATCTACTATTCGCTTGGACGTCCTGAAAATGTTTCAATGGAAAGATGGTGATTATGATTAGACAATTCTGTTAAACACCATAATCACATGATCTTTATTAGAGACGGCATAAGTCGCTACCCATTTATACGTTTCAAGTAGCGCCGCCGCCTTTTTCGCATCTTCTAAATCTCTGATTTTAATTTCTTTGACTTCTTTTGTTTTTCTGCAAAGCGAACTATAGCTATTTGAATCTACTAATATTTTTTTTTCTTCGATTTCTTTATCTGCTAGTTTTCTCACGTTCCCCTCACTCCTTTCTTAAAAATTCAACGCTTTAAAATATTAGCTATTTCTTAGTTAATATTTTTTTAATTTCTTTTAATTCATCATGAATGTTTTTAAATTCAAAGAATAAATATCCAAGATATAAAAATAACCCCCATAAAATTAAGAACATAATCAAGCACCCCCTTAAACATTAAGTTCTCTTTTCTTTTAGTTCTTGCTTTGATTGAGATTTAATAACGATTGTTGGCTTAGCCCCTCTTATCGTTTCAATACAACCCAAGATATTACCCTGCTGCCATAAGGGAATATCCTTTATCTTCGCCACAGAAGACACAAACACCCCTCCAGATTCTTCCTTATGCCTTTTCAAAATCACATAAAATATATTCGTCTGAATCACTCCTGTCTGTAAAATTTTGTAAACCTTTGTTATTTGCGCTATAATTAGGATATTGGTAATGCAAAAATTCTAATGAAAGAGAGCTAAACAACATGGATAAATTAGATAAAGATCAATACAAGACACTAAAAAAGATTTATAAGCATAATAGAGTACAATATAACTCCCTATCAGCAGATGAAAAAAATGCTTGTGATTTTTTGGAAAGAATGGACTTTGTTGAATTTGAGAAAGAAATAACACTAGACAAAATCATGGATACTCTAGATTTAGAAATTACTTGCGTTTGCATTACTGAAAGTGGAAAGTCAAAGTACTACACATTGCATGAAGATAAATATAGATTTACAATTCCTAATATAATCAGCACTATTCTTTCAATTATTGCTATCATTATCTCGATATTCGCACTATTAAAGCCGTAATTGCCAAAACTAACGCAATAACATTAAGGATCAGATTAAATATAATCGCCTTCTCTCTACGCTGCTTTTCTTTTAGTGTATAACTATCTGCTTTTTCTTGCTTTTTCATTTTCTCAATCCTTTCTCAAAAATCGTTTTCATAATCCGTTTATTAGGCATTTATTGATACCTAACTTCCGACATTGATTTCCAGTTTGTGGTAAGATGGGATTAGTCGGTTTTAATTTGGTAAATATCATTGGGTGTACAGTCAAGAGCGTTACAGATGATTTCCAAATCATCCGCTGTAATGACTCTTTTATCATTCAACATTTGAGATAACTGGTTCTCTGTAAATCCACTTTTTTCTGCAACAAAGCATTGCTTTAATCCAGAATTTCTGATGTATTTTTTTAATTTAACTGAAATACTCACATTTATCACCTCTTTTTGTTCAGTTTTTCTGTACAATCAAATGATAGCACAGTATTTCTGTATAGTCAATATAAAAATACAGAATTTCTGTTATTTTTGTATTGAAATCCAGTGATTTTTGTAATATCCTATATATAGGAGGTGTTAAAATGTTATCTACTAATTTAAAAGAGGCGCGCATTAAATCTGGATTAACTCAGGAGGACTTAGCTTCTTTATTAGGAAAATCAAAAAATGTTATTTCAAACTGGGAACGTGGAGATAACAAACCTGATGCAGACACTATTTTTAAACTTTGCGATATTTTAAACGTCGACGCTAATTATTTACTAGGCTGGACAGACAACAAAAACTTTGCACTATCCATATCAGAACAACAGCACATAAAAAAATACCGTGCCTTAGATGAACACGGTAAAAAAGTAACGGATATGTTATTAGATGCTGAATATAACAGATGCACAACAGTCAGAGAACCAGAACCAGTCTACGGTGGATATTCCTACTGCATAAAGCCAAGTTATCGCTCCAATCTTTCTGCTGGCACAGGACTTTATGTTTTTGATGATTTACCTACTGAACAAATAGAAGTACCTATAGAATATGACTATATTGATTTTGTTATTGGTGTATCTGGCAATTCCATGTGGCCAAATTATGAAGATGGGGATAAGGTTATGATCGTTAAGCAGCCAAAAATAAATATTGGTGAGATTGGCGCTTTTATGGTTAATGGTCAAGCTTATATCAAAGAACTCGGATCAGATCGACTGATTTCACAAAACAAAGAGTATGACGATATCATTTTTTCTGAAGATATGCGTATTGATTGCATTGGAAAAGTTGTTGGAAAATTATAAACCAACAATCACGAACATGAATTCATCCACCAACTTAAAGAATTCATAATCGTGTTTACATACATAAATATGACACTTTGATATTTCCTGCGCTAGAAAAAAAGAGTAAAGAGTTATGCAAAAAATCCAGCATGCCCACTGGATCGTGTGATTCTTTCTCCGTCATGGTATAAGTGTTTTATAGTATAACGCTTATATATAAGTTTTAGAGGGGAGAATAAATACTATGAAAAAAGAAACTTTTGAAGAATTACAAGAGATATTCCAACATGTTGATTTTGCTAATGTGTATACTCGAATGAAATTTAATGATGAAAAAACCATTAATAAAATGGTAGAAATAAGTCATATCGAATATGAGGACTGTAGAACTTTCTTAGATTATAAACTCGGGAGAATCAGTGAGCAAAACCATTTTATTCAGCAAGAAATGCCTATTCAACCAGCAGAGGTAATAAAAGCAATTTCAGATGATGAATTTTTAGAAAATACTGACGAGCATGCTGGAACTGCTGAAATCAAAGAAGAAAAGAAGGCAAAACGTAAAACCAAAGATAAAAGCAAGAAAATTAACAAATGCCTCTTAATATCTTTTATTTTAGGGTCACTTTACTCTATTTATATCGTAGTATATTTTTATAATGCTGTATTTGGTACTGATAACGGGTTTGAAGCTTTGGGAGCTGCATTAGCAGCACGGATGGTTGCACCCCATATGTTTTGCACTATTATTGCCACAATTTTAAACTGTCTAGCAGTATTTATTAAAAACAAGTGGTTTGCTCTGGCTGCCGCAATTGCATATATTGTAGCTATGTTAATGTTTCCTATGTATTTCTTCTTTGTAATTATCCAAACTATATTATGTTTTATTGGATTTGTGCAACTGGGAAAATTAAAAAAATCCCTCATGGAATGAAGGGGGAATAGAAAAAATGGTAAAAAAAGAAATCAAATTATTTCACGGAAATGTATACAAATACATAAATAACGGGATGCAGTATATAGGTGTTTATCTTTGCGATACCAACCTAGCAAAAAAAATATGTATGGTTCCACTTAATTTAAATGTTGATGAAGAAGACGAAGCGCATGGTTATTATCATATCAAGTCATTAGATATGGATATATTTCCTTATCATTCAACGGAAATTGAACGCAAAAACATATTAGATGTATTATGGTTAAAAGGCAAAATAGCAAAATTGACATATGAAGAATATGTTACTTTATCAGACGCCGTTATTCATAGACTCGCCAAAAAAATATTTGCTACATATTCAAAATTCACAACAAAGAGACTTGATAATGATAACGATGAAAATTATATCTTAACGGAGGACTATTATAAATATATTACTTGGTTTGAACATAAATCAAATTTGCAATTTGATAGAAACATAAAAAGGAATCCGATTATTAGGAAGTACTGTATTTATTATGCAGAAATTGGTGAAAACATTGGCTCTGAACTCCATAAAATGAGACCGGTGGTGATATTCAAATGTCTTAAATCAAATAATCCGAATAATAGTAGTTATATAGCAATTCCTATAACCTCAAAATCCTCATCATCAAAATATTCGTTTAACACACCTATTCTTGTAAATGGTAAAATCAATTACGTAAGAACAAATGATATACGAAGAATAAGTATAAAAAGAATAGTTGGTCCACTATTTAAGTCTGGAACAAGTGAAATTTGGAGATTATCTCCAGAAGAAATAAATTTAGTTAACAAAAATTTTAAAGATTATTTTATTGAATAGTATAATATTTTAAATCTTAGTGCATATTATTGAATGTATATGTGTATTGACTTTTTCATAAATTATGATAAAATACACGTATAACAAAAGTGATCCACCGACATACAGAGTGGTAATACTGGAGGATTTCAAAAAGGCACTGAGTAATCAGTGTCTTTTTGCTTTGATTAATTGAATAAAATAAACAAAAAAACCACCCTACTGCAATAGGATGGTTCAAGTCCGGTGATCTGCAAATCACCAAGTAACCGTGATAAAAATTGTCCACCACGACAATAACTTTTATCATGCTCATTTTATCATGGTTTACAAAGAAAATCTACAGTTATTTTTTACGATGAAAGGAGCATTATTATGTCAGTTTTTAAAGATGAAAAGCAAAAAACATGGGAGTATAGGTGCTATTACAAAGACTTTACCGGAAAAAGGAAGCAAAAACACGTTCGTGGTTTTAAAACTAAGAAAGAAGCCAAAGCTGCTGAATCTGATTTTTTAAAATCGTTGGATTTAACAAACGGTTATTCTAACATTAAATTTTCTAACTTATATGAAGATTACAAGAATGATAAAAAAGGGAAACTTAAAGATTCGACTATTGTATCCAACGATCATAAAATCAGAAAGCACATTCTCCCCTATTTCAAGGATAAATATATAAGAGATATAAGCGTCAACGATATTCGCTTATGGCATAACGAATTGAGTAAAAATGGAAAATTATCATTAACTTACTTGCAATCTATTCACACTAGGCTTTCATCAATTTTAAACTATGGAATGAAATATTATGGGCTTCCGACAAACGTTGCTTCATTAAATGGAAATTTTACTGACTCAAACTTTGTTAAACCGGAAATGGATTTCTATACTTATGATGAATGGAAAAAATTTGAATTGGCTCTACCTGATGATGGTTATAAAGTTTTTTTCCAATTTCTCTACTGGACGGGATGCCGCAGAGGAGAAGCACAGGCACTAACATGGAGAGATTTTGAAAACGGGTTTAACTATGTTCGGATAAACAAAACTCTAAGTTCTAAAGTAACTGGTCAATCCTATCAAATCACGCCACCAAAAACAGTTAAAAGCAATAGAAGAATATCTATTCCGGAAGTTTTAAAAAAAGCTCTTAAAGAAAAATATGAACACGATCAGAAAATAGATGGATTCAGCCCGGTTTGTTTTGTTTTTGGAATAACAAGACCTTATTCCGATGAAACACTTAGGCGGCGGAAAAATAAAGCGTGTGATAAGGCTAATTTAAGAAGAATTAGAATACACGACTTTAGACATAGTCATGCATCATTTCTTTTTAATAACGGTATAGACGTAACGGTGGTTTCGAAGCGGTTAGGTCATGCTGATATAAGCGTAACGATGAAAACTTATATACACATGCTTCCAGAAAAAGAGGATAAAGCAATAGAAATTATGAACGGATTCAAATGATGTGATAGAATTATTACCAAATTATTACCACAAAACAATTGAAAATAAAAAAACTTCGATATAATCGAAGTAAATTTATAAGTGGTGCGGGCGACAGGAATCGAACCTGCACGCCGAAGCGCTAGATCCTAAGTCTAGTGCGTCTGCCAGTTCCGCCACGCCCGCAAATTGGTGACCCGCAGGCGATTCGAACGCCTGACCCTTTGATTAAAAGTCAAATGCTCTACCGACTGAGCTAGCGGGTCATTTCTTTTCTCTTTGGCTGGGATACCTGGATTCGAACCAGGGAGATGACAGAGTCAAAGTCTGTTGCCTTACCGCTTGGCTATATCCCAATCGATGGTGGAGGAGGGCGGATTCGAACCACCGAACCCTCAGGAACTGATTTACAGTCAGCCGCGTTTGGCCACTTCGCTACTCCTCCAAAAAAATGGTGCCGACTATAGGAATCGAACCCACAACCTACTGATTACAAGTCAGTTGCTCTACCTATTGAGCTAAGTCGGCATGCTTTTGAACTTCTTAATGGTGGAGGCTAACGGGCTCGAACCGCTGACCCTCTGCTTGTAAGGCAGACGCTCTCCCAACTGAGCTAAGCCTCCCCGTTCAACGCTCATATATAATAGCA
>Ga0129308_1002895_pt1 | contig 13442 bp, 11 predicted proteins | sample L827metagenome_FD_94440 | JGI IMG/M metagenome (GOLD analysis project Ga0129308, IMG submission 94440) | Ring-tailed lemur group fecal microbial communities from Wisconsin, USA - L827 metagenome | ecosystem: Host-associated > Mammals > Digestive system > Large intestine > Fecal | place: USA...
ATTAAATAATCAAAATTACCATTTTCATCATCTACATCTTTATCCCAATCTTTTCCCTTAAATAAAAAATCAGAATTTCTATTTGTATTCATATCATAATCAACACCGTCAAAGTGATGAAAATTCCATTGAAAAGTTGAATATTGCCCATGACGATTTTCAAAAGTAAATAATGTATTGACTTTGATTTTCTCTTCATCGCTAATTTTTTCATTACGATTTGACTGATTGACTTCATAAGCAAGAATTTCTTCTTCCCCATCAGCACCCATTTTATGATTTAATACAATATCAGCATAAACTTCAATATCATTTTGATGCAGTGTTTGAATTGCTGCTAAATATTCGTCTTTTGTTCCATATTTTGTACGGATACTCCCTTTTTGATTAAATTCTCCTAAATCATATAAATCATAAACACCGTAGCCAGCATCTTTATCTCCACCAATACCCTTATATGCTGGTGGTAGCCACAGAGCATCTATTCCTATTTGCTTTAGTTGAAAAGCATTATTTTTTATTTGATTCCATAAATGATCTTGACTGTTGATATTCCATTCAAAATATTGCATCATTACTTTATTCATCTTTTAACTTCCTCTTAAATAATCTTTTACTTCTAATAGTGATGAGCATTTTGCTTCAATATATTGCGCTATTGGTTTTTCATCTTCTAATAAATCAGGTACAAATATTGCTTTCATATTGGCTTGATATGCTGATATGATTCCATGATATGAGTCCTCTAAAGCATAAGCCAAAGTTGGATCAACATTTAATTTTTGACAAGCAATCATATATATTTGAGGATCAGGTTTTGCCTTTTTAACTTGATCACCAGTAACAATAACATCAAAATAATGATCTATTTGAACTTCTTTTAAATGTTTGATTGTATTTTTATAGCTTGAAGATGTTGCCAGAGCAATTGCATAATGATTTTCTTTTAAATATTCAAGTAATTCTAATAAACCTTTTTTGATAGGAATGCCGTTTTTCTTTAAATAATCATAATAATAAATCGAAGCAATGATCTGAAAAGTTTCAAAATCAAAATGATCTCCCAGTAATTCTTTAAAATACTCTCTTCTTTTCTTTTTGCTGTAACCTAATGTATGATAGATTTCTTTTCCTAAATCTCTATTGGCTAAAAGCATTCCTGCCTTGGTCCACGAATACTGCACAATTCTTTCACTATCAAACATTAGACCGTCCATATCGAATACAACAGCTTTCATAACATCACCTTATACATATTATAATCAAAATTCATATGAAAGCAAATTGAACTTATTTATCAATGATTTTTTATCTCTAAATAAAAAATGAAGAGTCTGATCATTCTTCATTTTTAATCAAATAAAACTTGCCAATGTTCATCATGATAAGCATCAAAACACATTTTGATTTGCTCTTCGTTACATTTTTCCGTTGCTATAACAGTTACTGTTCTAATGTAAAATAATCAAATCCTATAGTTTCATTATTTTCTACAAAACTTCCATCTATCTCATGACACAAGAGAAAAACTTTACAAATACCATAAGCATAGATTGGTAAATTATGCTGATTGCGATCTTGAATTGCAATGACTTTTTCAACATCAATATTTAATCCTGCCTCTTCTTTTACTTCTTTGATTGTATTCATACGAATCGACTCTAAAACATCGACCCACCCTCCTGGTAAAGACCATGTGCCATTTTTTTCATGAACCAAAAGGATTTTATCATTTTTAAAGATAGCAGCTCTCGTATCTATTTTAGGTGTTTGATAACCTTCTTCATTGCAAAATAATGTTTTAACTTTCTCAATAGAAATTCCTGTTTTCATACTTAGCATCTCAGCAGAAATTTCTCTTAATCTTTCATATCTTTCTTTATCGTAAACATCTTTAACATAAGTCAATCCATTTTGAGCTATCGCTTGTATTTCTATTGCCCATTTTAGCCAAGGTTCTTTTAAAAATATTTCTTCTTTCATCGTTTTCACCCTCTTTTATTATATAGGGTTTGTTTTTTTATTTCATTAAAAAACTGACAATCATGTCAGTTCTATTGTTCAGAAAATTGATCTTTTCCTACCATACATAATGGACAAACCCAATCTTCTGGGACATCTTCCCATTTTGTTCCTGGAGCAACTCCGTTATCTGGATCTCCTAATTCTTCATCATATACATATCCGCATACGTCACAAATATATGTCATTTTCTTCACCACCTTTCTAAATCAAACTATCAGCAAGCATTTTCAATTCTTCTCTATTTTCATCAGAGAGTGTTGAACGAATTGTTATACTTTGATCAACGATCGTTATATTTTTTAATGGTTCAATGATTGCTTTCATTGTTTTCAATGCACTTGGAGCCCATGAACCATTTTCAATGAATGCTACTGTTCTGTTTTGATAATTCTTACTTTTTAAATGATCTAAGAAATCAGCCATTGGTGTAAAGACACCACCATCATAAGAAGAAGCAACTAAAACCATGTGACTATATCTAAAGGCATCTTCAACTGCTTCAGCCATATCTTCTCTGGTTAAGTCAGTGATTGCTACTTTCATTCCTTTATCTTTCAATAGTTTTGCTAATTCTTGTGCAGCGTACTTACTATTTCCATGAATAGAAGCATAAGCAATAAAGACTCCCTGATCTTCATATTGATAAGAACTCCATATATTGTATTTGTCAATATAATATGCTAAATTTTCTTGTAAGATAGGTCCATGTAATGGACAAATTGTTTGAATATCTAAATTTTTTACTTTTTTCAATAATGCTTGAACTTGTAAACCATATTTCCCTACAATATTAAAATAATATCTTCTTGCTTCGCAAGTCCAGTCTTCTTCAGTATCTAATGTTCCAAATTTTCCAAAAGCATCTGCAGAAAATAATACTTTTTCATTTTCTTCATATGTAACCATAACTTCTGGCCAATGTACCATTGGTGCCATCATAAACTTTAATGTGTGATTTCCTAACTCAATAGTATCATTTTCTTTAACAACGACTTGTCTATCTTCAAAAGAAAAATCTCTAAAGAATTGTTTCATCATCATAAATGTTTTTGCATTACCAATGATTTTCATATTTGGATATAATTCACATATTGCTTTAATATTTGCACAATGATCTGGTTCCATATGTGAAACAACCAAATAATCAGGTTGACGGTCATTTAAAACATCTTTCACATTTTGAAGCCATGCTTCTTTTGCTCTTTTATCTACTGTATCCATGATTACGATCTTATCATCTAAAATAACATATGAATTATAAGACACACCATTAGGCACAATATATTGACTTTCAAATAAATCTAGTGTCTTATCATCAACACCTACATATTTTATTGCATTATTCATACCATTACCCCCTACTTCCTAGTATTTTACACTTTTTTTATCGACATTCAACTATTTTGCAACAAATATTGATTTAAAATATAATATGACTTTCATCTCTTATTTTATTTATGGTATAATTAAGTAAAGAAGATGAATGATTCTCTTTTGAGTATAGGAACTTTTAATATAATAACATTATTTTTAGATAAAAGATATAGAAAACATATATAAAAAAATATCAAAAAAATCGAGGTGTTAAATATGAAAATTGCTTTGTTTGATGTTGATAGTACAATCCTTAATTCTATGGGAGCATGGGAAAATGTTGGTAGACGTTTTCTTCAAAATAAAGGTATTGAAACTTCTAAGGATTTTAATAATGTTCTTTATCCTCTAACTTCTATGCAAGCTGCAAGTTATCTTAAAAATTATTATCAGCTAGAGGATTCTATTCAAGAAATATTAGAAGCTTTTCATAAAGATCTACATGATTATTATGTTTATGATGTTCAATTAAAAGACGGTATCATCGATGTTTTAGATGCTTTTAAGAAGGCTGAATATCACTTATATATTGCTACCTCATCAACGAGAGAACTTGTTAGTCAAAGTTTCAATAGACTCAATATCCAAGAATATTTTTCAGGTGTTTTTACCAGTGATGAATTGAGAATATCCAAAAGAGAACCTGATTTTTATAAAACGATTTCATTAAAACTTAATACTGATCCTAGTGAAATTGTTGTTTTTGAAGATAATCCAGAAGCTGCAAAAGCTGCCAAAAAACTAGGAATGAAAGTTGTTGGAGTCTATGATAAACATTGTCGTGGAAATTTAGAGGAAAATGTTGATGCATATATTGTAGACTGGAAAGAGTTAATTTAAAGAAATTTTAAAATTTGTAAAAAAATGTACAAATCTCTGTACATTTTTTTAAATACCTCTTTGCATTATCAATAATTGTCTTAAATCATCAATTTTTTCTTGGATATATTCTCCTCTTTTCGTATCTTTGATCATTTCTTGTTTTTCTCTTGTATATATGATCTTAGAATCATATTGAATATCATTTTCAAATGAATTACCATGAAGATGATGAGTTTTTAATCTCATACCATGACTATTACTGATTAAAGTATATCCGCCAACTCCTGTTTTCTTTTGATTTAAAATACAAAATCCACCATCAATAACAACAAGTTTATCATTCCCCTTCAATGGACTTTCTCCTTCTTTCACTCTTACAGGAGTATGACCATTAATAATCATACATTCTTTCTCATAGAGATGAAAAGCTTTAAGGATTTTCAAACAAATTGCTTCATTTTCAATAAAATAATAATAACTATTTTTGATTTCTTCTTGCGGTTTGTCTAATACGATCCTTCTACCGCATAGAGGAGAATATTCACCGCACCATAAGTACCAAAAATAATCAACATCTTCTTCTTTTTGATACCAATAGGCTCTACGAATCAATTGATCGACATAGTCAAAATATGGTTTTCCTGACATCGTTTTAGAAAAATGATGATATTGATAAAATTCACCGTTTTCATCTAATGGTACACAGCCATGTAATAATAAATTATGATTTGTTCTTAAATATAACGACCCTTTTTCAAATAGAAAATCCATATGTTTTTTTAATTGAGTGCTGCTTGTAAAACTTCTTTTTAAATCATTGATAAGCTGTTCTTCTCTTTCTTCTAATGGTGTGAAATCAGGATTAACAATACGATAATCCATATTCCATTTTGCATATTTAGTAATTAATTGACTCTCTAATTGAATTTGTAATTTTAAACAATATTTTTCCATCGCTTCATTTTCATCAATATGCGGAAATTTTAAACAGGCTAAAATCATAAATTCTCTTAAAGGAATACCATATTGTCTTTCTAATAAATCTATGTTTCCATAATGTAAACAATTCTTGATAACTGTAATCATGCAGGCGGATTGTCCTAAATATGCACCTAACCATAAAATATCATGGTTTCCCCATTGAATATCGACACGCTGATAATCAATCAAATCATTCATAATATAATCTGCATGAGGTCCTCGATCATAAATATCACCTATAATATGAAGTTGATCAATTGCAAAATGTTTTATTATATCAATTAATATTTTCATAAATGAATTTTGTTCTACTAATTCAATAATAGTATCAATGATTTGTAAATGATAAATATATTGTTGATCTAATTCATCTAATTGAGCATGAAGTAATTCATCAATAATATCTGAATAATCATTATGAATATATTCTCTAACTCTTCTACGACTATATTTTGAAGTGACATAACGACATAATCTAATCAATCTTAAAATCATTTCACGATACCATAGATTATCATGCTCATCTTTTAAGACTTTATCAGGATAATAAATGAGATAACATAACTCATCAATCGTTTTTCTTTCTAATTCATCTTCAAATAGAAAAATAGCTTTCTCTTTAATAACTCCAGAACAATTATTCATTAAATGACGAAAAGCTGAATATTCACCATGTAAATCAGAAATATAATGTTCTGTTCCTTTAGGAAGATTTAATAAAGCTTTTAAATGAATGATTTCATGACAAATAGATTGAACTGTTGGATATTCTTTTGATAATATTTGAAAATACTTTTCATTTATACTTTTCATAATACTCCTTAATAAAAGAGGCCTATGTTTCCATAAGCCTTTACATTATTCAAAATGAGATAATAAGATTTTTTCTGCTTCACTATTCCATAAACCGTTTGTTTTCTTTACAGAATCAGCTAATTTCTTAAATAATTCATCTTTCTTACCTAATTCTTCAAAATCATCAATGGCAGTTAATGGCATATCAATATGAGTATAAATTAATTTTTTACCACCTGGAATTTGAGGTAAGTTTTGTGTTGTATCACATACAGCATCTAATCCACCAATATGAGTAATCATAACAGCTGTTTTAATTAATCCTTTTGCATCTTTGTCAATAGCTTCTTTCATATCATCAATTGTTCCACCTGTGCTTCCAAGAATTCTATGTCTTGAATAATGACAATTGTATAAATTCATTGAAGCTGAGAAGTTAGGATCAGTTGGTCCAGCGAATAAGTTGATGTTACCATCATATGCTAATAATTGATCTCCCATTTCAGAAACACCTTTGATTGGAACATATACAAAGACGTCATCATATCCATGACCTTCAGTAATAGCCATTAATTCTTTCACTGGATCACTCATTTTAGCAGTATTGACATAATGTAATTCAACACCTTGTTTTGCTGCTTCTTCTTCAGAGATGACTTCTCTTGCACGAGCTAATTTAGCATCATCAATATCAGTGACAACAACTCTTTTAGGTTTATTTTCATAAGTTAATGAATAACTTACAGCACCTAATCCCATAGGACCACATCCACCTAAGATAATAATATTTCCATCAGTTTTTGTTCCCATAACATGATCATAGCAACCAGGAACTGTATGATAATGAGTATGGAAACCAGAGATAACACAGCACATTGGTTCAGCAACACTTGCTGCAAAATAACTATCTCCTTCAAATGTCCATAAACATCCAGCTTCAATAATATCATTTGGGAAAATACAATATTGAGTATCTCCACCACACCAGCGATATGAGTAACCTGGTGATTCCATTTGCCCAGGAATTGCAGGTTGTTGAGCAAATTTTTGTCCTGGTTTGAATTGATCTTGCCATTTCTTACCTACTTTGACAATATCTCCAGCAAATTCATGTCCAATAATAATTGGGTTATCATAAACATCATTAGGTACACGTTTATGCTTAGCACCTTGTTTAACTGTTTTATAAGTTGACATACAAATACTGTCTGATACAACTTTTACTAAGATTTCATCATCTTTGATTTCTGGTAATTCAAATTCTTCTAATCTAATATCATCTACACCATATAAACGGACTGCTTTTGTTTTCATATTTATGTTCTCCTCTATTTAAAATTGATTTCTACTTCTTTCATTAATTTTTCTACAATTGCGATATTTGGAGCTTTTGTTCCTTTTGTCATAACAGCTCCTGCTGATGTCGCAACAGCTAATTTAATCATATGAACTAATTCGTATTTTTGATCCATGCTGTAAGCTAAGGCTCCAACCATTGAATCACCAGCACCAACAGCTGAATGAGCAATAATGTCTAAACCTTTAACTCTTGCTACTTCATCATGAGTAATGAAGATCGCACCATCGCCACCAAGAGAAACAACAACATTTTCAATTCCCTTGTATAAAAGCTTACTTGCATTTTCAATCAAATCTAACTCACTAATATCTTCATCTAAACCAAAGTATTTACAAATTTCATACTTATTAGGTTTGATAAGATAAGGCCCAGCTTCAATACCTTCAGTGAATAAATCACCATCAGCATCTAAAATCACAACTGCTCCTTTTTCTTTTAATAAAGTAATCAATTCTCTATAGATATTTCTTGGAACACCTCTAGGCACACTACCAGCTAATACAACAATATCTTCTGGTTGTACCATAGCTAATAAATCTTGTTTAAAAGCTTCTAAATCTTCTTCACTAATAACATTACCAACTTCATTAAGTTCAGTAAGATTCATATCTTTATCTAGAACTTTTAAATTCATTCTTGTATTTCCATCAACATGTTTAAATTGACATTTTAAACCCATTGTTTCTAATTGGCTTTCAATCCATTCACCATTACTACCAGCAACAAAACCAGTACAAATAGATTGTCCACCTAATTCTTTAATTGCTTTTGAAACATTGATTCCTTTTCCTCCAACATCAACTAAAACATTATCTAAACGATTTAATCCGTTACTTACCATCGTTTCCACTTGTGCTGTTTTATCGATAGCTGGATTTAAAGTTACTGTGATAATCATTGTTATTCTCCCTTCGTTAAGACTTCATAGATAAATTCTTTACTATCAGAAGCAACAATTTCCTCCACTGTATTCATATCACTTAATTTCAATGCAATATTTGATAAAATTTCCATATGGTCATTTCCATTAGCAGCAATACCGATAACGATACGTGCTTTATTTCCATTCCATTCAACCCCATCAGGGTAAACCATAACAGCCATTCCAGTTTTAATAACATAATCTTTCACATCATATTCCCCATGAGGGATTGCTAAATCATTACCAATATAAGTTGTTAAATCGTGATCACGTTTTAACATTCCTTGAATATAAGGTTCTTCAATATAACCATTATTTTGAAGAAGTTTTCCAATTGCTATAATTGCTTCATCACTTGTTTGACAAGAACAATTCAAAACAATTGAATCTGTTGTTAATATACTACTATTTTCTATCATCGCCATTATCTCCTTTGAAATTATTTGTAGTCTTTTTTCATCTAGGAAATAATCTATTGCATACACCTTTTTATATTTTTCTTTATTTTTGACGTGTCCTAATAATGCTCTTTGAACAATGACCACATCACAAGTCATGGGAATATCATAAACTGAGCAATTATAAACTCGTACTTTTTTATTTACTAATCTTCTTAATAAACTTGCTCCTAAGGCACTTGATCCCATACCAGCATCACAGACAAAATATACATTAATATGTTCCATCATCTTTTACCTCATTTATCATTTTGATGACCCATTTTTGTAATAGATCATTAAATTCTTTTTGAATGCCTTTTTCATCACTAATGAGAAGCTGATTATAGAAATCAGGATTTTCTATTAATTGCGATGAAATATAAGACATCATACGTTTTTCTATCATCAATGCATTTTCTGGTACCAGCATCAATAATATTATTTTAATGCTTTCAACATCTTTCCCGTAAAATTCTTTATTATCTGGTTTCATTATGTGAACAATACATTGTTCTATGAGTGAAGTTGATACGTGTAATAACGCAAATCCAAATGTTTTATAAACATTACTTCCTTTTTCTTCCCTATCTAATATTTGTTTAACTAATAATTGATTATCTGTGACTGTGGCACACGCTACCTCAATGATTTCTTGTTTATTCAAAGAGTGAGGAAGAATATAGAGTTGAATATGGTTAATAAGATTTCTAATCATGTCTATCAAAGCAATAAGATCATAGTTGATTGGATAGTGATTGGTGTGTGATTGTTGTTTTCTTTGATCTTCAATTGCTTTTAAAACATTAATAACATCATTTTGGTTCAATAGCGGTGTTACTATGATTGCTCCTTCTATATCAAATGTTGATATGAGAAGTTCACATTGATTATTATTAATATCTGATATTGATAAAGGAATTAAATGGACATTATTATCTACCACTCTTTTGAGTCTAGCCATCAATAATGCTGATAAACCTATACCACTGCTGCATACAATACCAACATTGATAACTCTTAAATATTTCACTTTGTCCCTTTCAACAGCTGCTGCAAAATGAAGGGCTAAATATCCAACTTCATCATCATTTAAATCATAATGATATATGTCTTTAAAAACTTGACCTGCTTTTTTTGTCACTTCGAAAATATCTTTAAAATTATTCTTAATTTGTGAAAGCATCGGATTATAAATCGGTAACTGATATTCTAAACGAACAAGTGCCGGTTTTAAATGAGCAGCTAAACTTTGATATAGCTCATAATCACCCAATAAATGATACCCATGATCATTAAATATCGTTAGCATCTTAATGATGATGTCGTTGTATTCTTCAACAGGTGTATTTTGATTGATCACTGTTGTTTTTGCACTTTGTAAATGAATTGCAATAAAAGCACGTTCAGTTTTTTCAACAGTGATATTGAAGGTTTCTGATAAATATTGAGCAATTAAATCAGCTTTCTTCATTGCTTGTTCATCATCAATAAGATTAAAGATTTCTTGATGTTCTGTTAATTGTTCACCTTCACGGATTCTGCTTACAGCAATCATGAGGTGAATGAGTAATCCCATATAAGAGGATTTTGCAATAGAATCTAATTCTAGTTCCTTTCGATGAATTTTAAATACTTCTAAAATTGTTTTTAAGATGTCATAATCTAATAATTCTGTCATATTAGAATTTTGGGTTACTGAAATTTGTTCGATAACATCTTGAATATTATATCTATTAAAATCAACATTCATGATATGATGTTGTACAGTGTTATTGATAATTGATGAAATAGCTTGTCTTCTTATCGATTCGCTGGCATCAATTCCAACACCAAATCCTGGTCTTCTGACAAGACGGATCTGAAGCTTTTTAAATATTGGTTCTAAATCATCTAAATCATGTGAAATGGTTGCTTCTGAAACTTGAAATTTATGACTGTAATAAAATAATTTTTGTATTGCATTTGTTCTAAGTAATTCAAGGCAAAGTAATTCTTGTCGTTCTTCTTTATCCATGTAATCAATTTTTGTTCCTTGAATATCCATGATGAGATTTTGTTTATCTTCATCAGTTCCTAATATACAAATTCCTTTTCCTTTTTTAGAATGAATTTGTAAATGATTTTTTTGTAAAGAGTTTTTGATTTGATTGAGTTCTCGCATCACTGTACGTGAGCTGATTTGTAGTTCATTTGATATTTCTTGATAAGTGATGTAATCATCCCTTAATAAACATACTGATAAAATTTTAGCTTGACGAGATGAATACATCTACATATCCTCCTATTTTAATTTTTCTACGATAGCATCGTATTCAGTTCCACCCATAAAGTTCGTAATTGGGAATACGATAGCATTTGGAACACGATCATTAACTCGTGCGACAAGTGATTGATGAGTAACAACGACTTCTGTATCTTCTGGAATATCATTGATAGCATAATGTGGTACATCAACATCAATTCCAGCTGCTTTTAATTTCTTTGTAAGCAAAGTTGCTCCCATTGCACTTGATCCCATTCCAGCATCACAAGCAAAGACGATTTTTCTTAAACCTGAAGCACCTTGAGGTTTTTCTTCTACTTCAGTTTCTCCTTTTAATTCTTCAACGATAGCGTCATATTCAGTTCCACCCATAAAGTTCGTAATTGGGAATACGATAGCATTTGGAACACGATCATTAACTCGTGCAACAAGTGATTGATGAGTGACAACGACTTCTGTATCTTCTGGAATGTCATTGATAGCATAATGTGGTACGTCAACATCAATTCCAGCTGCTTTTAATTTCTTTGTAAGCAAAGTTGCTCCCATTGCACTTGATCCCATTCCGGCATCACAAGCAAAGACGATTTTTCTTAAACCTTTTGCTGTTTTAGGTGTTCCTTCAATTTTCTTATCTTCTTGAGGGGCACCAGCTTTCATATTTTTCATTTCATTTGAAGCATCTTCTAAACTACCTTCTTTGTGAGAGAATTTTAAGATGAATGAAGCAATAACCATTGTCACGATTGTTGCAACAATTACTGATAAGATGACTCCAAAATAACTATCTTTTTTACACATTCCTAATATCGCTATGATACTTCCAGGTGAAGCTGGTGAAGTAAGTCCACTATTGAACATCATATTAACAAAGACACCACTTGCTCCTCCTGCCATAACAGCGATAAGTAATAATGGATTCATTAAAATGTAAGGGAAGTAAATTTCATGAATACCACCTACAAAATGAATGATTGCTGCTCCTGGAGCTGATGATTTCGCATCACCTTTTCCAAAGAAACAATAAGCGAGTAAAATTCCAAGTCCTGGACCAGGGTTAGCTTCGATAAGGAAGAAATAAGATTTTCCCATTTCTAAGACTTGTTGACTTCCTAATGGAGAGAAAATTCCATGATTGATAGCATTATTTAAGAATAGCACTTTTGCTGGTTCTACAATAAATGATACTAATGGAAGTAATCCTTTATCAACAAAGAAGTTAACTCCTGCTGATAATACATTATTAAGAACTATACACGCTGGATTAATAGCAAAGCATCCTATGATTGCTAAGATAGCACCTAAGATACCAGCTGAGAAGTTATTAACTAACATCTCAAATCCTTGAGGTATTTTATCTTTTAATAATTCATCTAATTTTTTGATTAACCATGCTCCTAATGGACCAGTAATCATAGCACCGATGAACATTGGAATTGGAGCTCCGACTAAAACTCCCATTGCCATGATGGCACCAACAATTGCTCCTCTTTGACCATAAACATTATAACCACCTGTATAAGCTATAAGTGTTGGTAGTAAGAATTTGTTCATTGGCTCAACAAGAGCTGCAAGTGTTTCGTTAGGCATCCAGCCATCAGCAATAAACAATGCGGTAATGATTCCCCAAGCAATGAAAACTGCAATGTTTGGCATGACCATAGCTGATAGAACTCTACCTAGTTTTTGAACTTTTTCTTTCATTTTCTTCTTTCCTTTCTATCTGTTCTCTTTACAACTCCAAGTATACAAGCCCTTTCATAAACATTCAATTTAATGAATTTGAAGTTTGTCAGTTGCCAAAATAGACAAAATTTAAGAGTCCCACCACGTCGCAAGTTACAGCAATTTCAACATTTTTTTCAAACTTTCACTTATTTTAAAAATGATGTTGACATCATTATTTTTTCATTTTATTATCATCAATAAAGAGTATTTTTTACCATTTAAAAATAATGGCTTATACTTCTATTTTATCTAATTATTATATTTTTTCCAATCATTTTTTAGGAGTTTATTATGAATTTAGTTATCTTATCTTTAATCAATCTTGTCAATAACTCAGCAACAAATAGTGTTGATCAAACAATCGCTTTAAAGATCATTGAAAATCATACTCACATTGTTAATATGTCAATCCATGATCTAGCAATTTTTTTAAATGTTTCTTCTTCTCAAGTCAGTCGATTTATTCGTACTATTGGTTTTACTTCATATAAAGATTTTAAAGAAGCATTAAAATATCATGGTCATAAAAAAAGACATTCTATCATTGAAGAAGAATGTCTTACGACTTTAGAATTACAAAAAAAAATATTAGAAGAAACAAATTATTTTTTTAATCATTTTGATTTTACTCAAGCTGATGATCTTATTGAAGAAATAAAACAGCATTCAAATGTTGCATTATTTGGTATTTTAAACTCTAATCAACTTGCTATAGCTTTACAGCATCAATTA
>Ga0129308_1002896_pt1 | contig 13438 bp, 13 predicted proteins | sample L827metagenome_FD_94440 | JGI IMG/M metagenome (GOLD analysis project Ga0129308, IMG submission 94440) | Ring-tailed lemur group fecal microbial communities from Wisconsin, USA - L827 metagenome | ecosystem: Host-associated > Mammals > Digestive system > Large intestine > Fecal | place: USA...
AATATGCTCTGCCACTGCCACAGCGGCGTCATTCGCCGATTTGATCAACAGGGCATGGAGCGCCTGATTGAGCGTGAGCTGATCCCCTTCCTTGAGCCCGCAGACCACTGCGCCGCTCTCCATTATGTTCACGTTCGCGCTCACCGTGATCATATCATTCGGATTTCCGTATTTCAATGCGACTACCGCTGTCATCAGCTTGGTGAGGCTGGCGGGTGAAAGCTGTTCGTGAATATTCTTCGCGTACAAGACTGTATTGTTATTCAAATCAAAAAGACCAGCCGCCGTCGCCTGCGACATATCCAGAACCGCATCATCCACATTAATATCGCCGTTCACAACACATAGATCCGAAGCGAAGGCATCTGCAGTCACAGAGCTGTTCTCCGTGAACACCCGGAAGCTGGACACATCGTAATCGGCATTATAGGCAAACGGTATCTGTTCGTCACCGCATCCTGCCATACACAAAAGAAACGCCGGCAGAAGCAATGCCGCAATCCATCTATTTGTACATTTCACGCCACTCTAAATCTCCTCTGTCCAGGGACTTGATCAAAAGCTCCGCCGTTGCGAGATTCGTCGCAAGCGGAATATTGTGCATATCACAAAGCCTTACCACATTATTGACATCCGGCTCATGGGATTTGGATGTGAGCGGATCTCTCAAAAATATCACGAGATCGATCTGGTTATGTTCGATCTGTGCACCGATCTGCTGCTCCCCGCCAAGATGGCCGGCAAGAAACTTATGAATGTTCAAATTCGTGACTTCTTCAATCAGTCTTCCTGTAGTTCCTGTTGCATACAGCGTGTTCCTGCTCAAAATCCCCCTGTAGGCGATGCAAAAATTCTGCATCAGTTTCTTCTTCGCATCGTGTGCGATCAATGCAATATTCATAGTACCTTCTCTCCTATAAATTATACAAATTCTTGCGCTGCAGCCTGACATTGAGAACAAATCCTATTCCGATATACAGACTGAGCAATGAACTTAATCCATAACTGACAAACGGCAGCGTCAGCCCGGTATTGGGCATCAGCATCGTTGCAACAGCAATGTTCATAAATCCCTGAAATCCAATCAGCGCTCCCACTCCGGCCGCAATGATCATTCCCGCCGTATCCTTTGCCGTCCTGGCTATCGCAACGCAGCGCATCGCGATCAGAATCAACAAAAGAATAACTGCCGCAGATCCGATAAATCCCATTTCTTCCCCAATAACAGCAAAGATAAAATCTGTCTGCGGCTCCGGAAGGAAATTGCCGTTCTTCACAGAAGCAATTTCGTTATTGTTTAACCCTTTTCCCCATAGCTGGCCGGAACCGATCGCAATGACGGAGTTAAGCTGCTGATATGCTTCTGCATCCGCATAAGCTTCCGGATCAATAAAAGCCAGTATTCGATTTCGCTGATAATCCTCTATCAGCGTCTGACCTTCCTGCATGATGATGGACAAAAAAATCAACACTGCCGGAATTACGATGGCAAGGACTCCTCCGATGATTTTCCAGCTCAGCCCTCCCACAAACAGAATGACGCAAAACAGCACTACAAGAAGAATCGTAGTGGAAAGATCCGGCTGTTTATAGACCAGAATGAACGGAGGCGCTGCCAGCACCACCGTAAAAAACAGAATACGAAAGGTATTCAGTTTGTCCCTATACTTCATAATAAACTGTGCATAGAATAAAATCAACAAAATTTTTGCAATATCTGACGGTTGAAATCGAAAAGCGCCCAGATCCAGCCATCTCGTCGCACCGTTAACTTTGGTTCCGAACAGCTTTACCATGACCAGGGCTGCGACCATGGCCACGTACGCAAGCCAGTAAAATTTCAACAGGACAGAGTAATCAACAAAGCTCACCACGAGCATGATGCACAGTCCGGCTATCATTCCAAAAATCTGTTTATTCTGTACGCTTTCTTTGGCGCTGCCGATCGCCAGTATGCCGATGATGTTCAATGTGACCACCAGCAGCACCAGAAGAAAGTCGAAATTCTTTAGTTTGTATTTTTTAAACATAGATACTCCCGAATTTCAGTTGATCTTATGGAGATCCAATATCGGAATATTGGCATAGAGGGAAGGATTTTTATTTCCTCTGCCGCGGGCGCTGGACTTACTGATCTCAATCTCCATATTCTCTGTATCAATTTTCATATAGCGGGAAATCACCTTTGCGATATCCTGCTTGATCATATCCATCACTTCCGGAGAACAGTTCACCCGATCCGAAATCAGAAGAATTTTCAGACGGTCCTTCGCGACTTCACGGGAGGATTTTCTTCTTAAAAAACCAGGCAGTCTCATACTCTTCCCTCCTGACTTTTATGAAATATTCCCGTCACCTTCGTCCAGAAAGAAATGGAATGATCCAGATTCAGGTATGGGACCTCTTCTCCAAGAATGCGGGTACAGATATTGTAATAGGCACGACCTGCCAGCGTATGATTTCCCACCAGCGGCTCTCCCTGATTGGTGGCAATCACAACATTCTCATCATCCGGCACCACGCCGATCAATCCGATGGAAAGAATATCCACCACATCATCCACCGTCATCATATCTCCGCGCTTTACCATATCATAGCGCATCCTGTTGATGATCAGATCAATCTTTTCGAAAGAATTCGCCTCCAGCAGTCCGATGATGCGGTCCGCATCCCGGATGGCGGAAACCTCCGGCGTGGTTACGACCAAAGCCCGGTCCGCGCCTGCGATCGCGTTTTTAAAGCCCTGCTCTATGCCTGCAGGACAGTCCAGAAGTATGTAATCGAACTGATCCCGCAGATGGTCAATCAGCTTGCGCATCTGGCTTTCGTTGACGGCAGTTTTGTCCCTGGTCTGGGCGGACGGAAGCAGATAAAGCCCGGGATAACGTTTATCCCTGATCAGCGCCTGCTTGACCCGGCAGTTTCCTTCCACCACATCCACCAGATTATAGACGATCCTGTTTTCCAGGCCCATGACCACATCCAGATTGCGCAGACCGATATCCGTGTCGATCAGCACAACCTTTTTGCCGGATGCCGCCAATCCTGTTCCTACGTTTGCGGTGGTGGTCGTTTTTCCAACACCGCCTTTTCCTGAGGTAACGACAATTACTTCACTCATGCATAAAGCCCTCCGATCATGAAATATTCGTCCCCCAAATGCTGACATTTACAGAGCCAGTTCATTCAGTAATTCATTCGTAATAGCCTGCATTTGTACCTCACCGTTTCTGACAAAGGCGATCTGAGGCTGTGCCTTCTTCACTCTGGCCTGCCATCTCGGTTTATCTTTTGTTTTATATTTGAAATCTCCGATTTTTAATTTCTGCGGAGTCATTTCAAGCGCTGCAACAAAGTGTTCCTCACTGCCGTTGCCGCCCGCATAGGCGCTGCCCAGCAGCCGTCCGAGAACAATGATATCCTTAGTGGAAATAACGCTGCATCCGGGATCCACATTTCCGATGATCACGATGCTTCCTTCCGTTTCCAGAATCTGTCCGTTACAGAGATTTCCGCGGTAAAACTGTCCGTTATTTTCCGCCTTCGGGAAATAGCGTTCAAAAGCTTCCATGGTTTCCTTAAAACGGCTTTCCTTCTCTTTATCCTTTCCTACCACACATACCACATGGAGCTTGCTGTTGCAGCTGATGGCATCCACCAGCCGGTTCTCTTGCTCCGGACTTAAACTGCGCCCCTCAAAGGAGACCGCTACTCTCATATCCCCGAAAAATCTAGCCGAATCCCGGAATTTTTCTCCAACATCGGCCAGAAGCTGCATAAACTCCAGTTCCTCATCCAGATATACCGCAATTCCATCTTTGTAGCTCTTAATAATCACTGAACTTTTCATGCCTGTTCCCCTCTCTCATCAGTCTCCGCCGCCGACAACAGCGTCCGGAGTCAGCGCAGTCTGTGATTTCGTAAGCATATCATCCTCATCTAGATCATAATAATAAGTCAGCACCTGTTTGGAAATCTGTGCCGCATAGTCTGAAGAATAACCGTATGCGATACGGATTGCCATGGCAATCTCAGGATTGTCATAGGGGGCATAACCCACGAAAAGTCCATGGTTCGGACGGGTTTTGTCCTCTTCTGCCGTACCTGTTTTGCCCGCTGCCTGAATCGGAAAATCCTGATAATAACGCTTTCCTTCCACCACGCCCCGCATCCCGCGGTGAATGGCATCCCAGTATGCGGTCGGAAGCTCCACCTTGTTTCTCACTTCCGCCTGATAGTCCTTTAAAATATTTCCTGTGTGATCCGTCACCTTATCCAGAAGTGTGAGATTATAGCAGGTTCCGCTGTTCGCGACCGTGGTGACATAACGCGCCAGACCAACCGTGGTATAGTTGTGATTACCCTGTCCAATCGCAGATGTTACGGACAGATCCGTCGACACCTGTGGCTCGGACTCTTCTATTTCAACTCCTGACTTTTCAGTCAGACCGAACAAATCAGCATAATAGGTGAGTTTCTCATTGCCCAGCGCCGATTCGAATTTTTCACCGTTCATGCCCAGCTGGTATCCGATCTCATAAAAGAAAACATTACAGGAATTGGTGATCGCTTCCGAAACATTTAAATTACCATGTCCGACCAGCTTCCAGCAGCGCGGCTGGTAATCCGTAAACCTCGTAAAAATACCCGGGCAGTCGATTTCATCAGAAAGGCTTACCGCGTTTTCCATCAGGGCTGCGGTAGCAGAAACCATCTTAAAGGTGGAACCCGGAGCAGATCTCATCTGTGTGGCATAATTCCACATGGGTCTGGACAGATCTTCCCCGCTGTTGACCCTCGCAAAGTACTCTGCATCTATGCCGTTTGCCAGCCTGTTGTTGTCGTAGCTGGGATAGCTGACCAGAGCCCTTACGTCTCCGGTGTTCACATCCGTGATGACGCAGGAAGCGGAATAGGGATCCAGCGCCAGCTGCGCCGGTGTGATTTCCAGATTGCGGATCAGATCCACCATAAAGGAGAAGGCCGATACGGATCCGTTTTTAAGCGCCTGGATTCTTTCCTCGCTGGGATTGATCACATCCTGCTCCACCAAAAGCATGCAAACCTGCCTTCCGCTGATCCGGTCCTGCTCGATCATGTACTGATAAATCTTCTTGTCGAAAGCCCGGCAGTCCAGCTCTTCCATAATATAATCCACCAGTCTGCTGTACACCTGGGCCGAATCGGCATAGGCATCCTCTATGGAAAGCCGGGTCACATCGATCCAGTTCTGAGAAATCGTATATTCCAGATATTCCCGTATACTGATAACCTCTTCCCTCGTCCAGCTTATGTAGGTTTCATCCGCAGTATCCACGCCGGTCAGAACCCTGCTGTCGGAAAGAAGGGTGTTGATGATATAGCTTTCATAAACCTGATATTCTTCCGGCATCTGATTGTAAGCTGTAGTTCCGCTTTCAAGCTCCTGCCGCAGTCTTGAAAAAACTTCTTCCTGCTTTTCCAGAAAGGCCTGATACACGTCTGCACCGGTTTCTCCCTCCGACGCCTCCTCCAGCATGGAAATGCTGATCACATTGTTAGCAAAAAGAGCGCTGTAAACATCGTCGATGGGAATTTTCAGATTGGCGCTGCTCACATTGGAAGAATCGTAATTTTTTACATTGATGATCTTATCAACCAGAATGCCCGCAACAAACTTCTCCAGAATGTTGTACACAGCAGCCTGCAGATCGCCGTCAATGGTCAGATAGACATCCTTTCCGGTCTCCGGTTCCACTCTGTCAACGCTTTCGATTTCGCGCCCCATCCTGTCCACAAAAACCGTCTCATGCCCTTTGGTGCCCTGCAGATATTCTTCCATAACCTTCTCGATGCCGGCCTTTCCGACCACATCGTTTAACTCATATTCCTTGGCATCCAGCGCACGCTCCACGCCGTCAAGGCCTTCCTCACTGTTTAATGCGGTCAGCTCATCCGTGGAAATTTTGCCCGTATAACCGATAATCTGGGAGAAATAGGGGCCGTTCGTATACTTGCGGACCGTGTCTGCGGCAATTTCAATGCCCAACAGATCCTCACTGTTTTCCTTAATCATCGCCACGGTTTCTTCCGAAACATCCGTCGCAATGGTGACCGGAATATACTTCTGATAGTTGGTGGCATTCATGGTGTACCGGATAGTAATGATCTTAAGAAGCTCTTCCTGCGTAAATCCCTTTCCTACAACAAACTCACTCTTATTATCTTCCGGATCAGTTCTTTCTCCAATACCGAACCTCCCCGTCCCGCCGAGATATGCAATCACATCATCGGGTGTGGAATTTTTTTGCTTCTCCTTCAGATCGGAAATCAAAGCCTGTCCATACACATCAGCCAGGAAACGAAGCAGTCTGGTGCCTGTAACGTCAAAAGCAAATTCGCCGTTCTCATCAATATAAATATCAAAATCGCAGCTGATTTTATCGCCGTTCTCATCCAGAATGCGGATCACCTTCAGAAGGGTGGCGTTGATGCTGGCATTCTTCTGGCTGCCGGAATCATAGACATCCTCAATCGTCACGGAATTGGACAGTTCGTTATAGGCGAGCAGCTTCCCGTTGCAGTCGTAAATATTGCCCCTCGTGCTCGCAATGGAACGCTCCTTTTTGATCTTGAGTTCAAATTCAGCCTGCTTGTCCGCGCCTTCCACGATCTGAAGCTGAAAGATTCTGTTGATCAGAATAACAGCCAGCAATATAAATATACCATACAAAAAAATGGTTCTTGAATTCAGAATATTCAGAATATAATACTTAACTTTTTTCAGCAAATCAATCAGTACTCCCTCGTTCCACCTTTTCCAGCCTCTTATTGATAAAGAGAAACACCGGGTAAAACAAAAATGCAATAATTATTGTATAAACGGCCTCCGGCAGCATAATATGTAGAAAATAATAGGAAATGTCCAGCCTGGCCCTCAGCAAAAAGGCAAACACATAATAAACGACATTCAGGGAAAGATCGGATGTCACAATCATCAGCAGGGGAAGCTTAATATCCTCCGGATAAAACATCTGATTGCATTTGCCGTTCATATAGCCAATCAACATGTACAGGAGCGCATACAGGCCAAATATATCACCGTTTCCGCTGCCCCCGTCATAAACGGCGAACAGATCCACCAGAAAGCCACAGGCAAATCCTGTCCAAATGCCCGTCTTCTCTCCGCTCATAAAGCCGAATGCCGCTGTCAGTATGATGAGCAGGTTCGGCTTGATTCCGCCAAAGGCGATCCATGGACAGACGCTCGTCTGCAGCAGAAAGCAGAAAAAAACCAGCACTGCTGTCACAATGATTCTTTTCATAAGCACTCCTTCATTCCTCTGTCACCTGTTTGAGTTCCATCACAACAAGAACTTCCTCCAGATGAGAGAAGTCGGCAGCAGGCGTGATCGTACCGGTCTTTGTGAGATTGTTCGGCGCGGTGTCAACAGAACTGATATAGCCGATCAGAATCCCCGGCAGGTATTTGTCACTGATGCTGCTGGTGACCACCTTGTCGCCGATAGATACTCTTGAATTTTTATCGGAAAGCTGGCTGAAACGGATTACACCATCCTGCTGCACAGTCTGAAGGTCACCGGACACGATCATATTTTCCGATGTGGCAAGCACCGTGGCGCTCACATTGCTGTTATCCGAAATAATGGCCTGCACCTTGGAAAAGTTGGGCCCTACGGAAACAACCCGGCCCACCAGACCGCTTCCTGCCATCACATTGCAGTCAACCCGTATTCCGTCCTCTTCTCCCTTGTCTATCGTGAAGGAATAAAACCAGTTATCCGCCTCGCTGGCGATCACCCTTGCTCCTATCTTCTCGTAATCGGAATAAGCCTGATCCAGCTCATAGAGACTGCGCAGATTGTTTAATTCGTAGCGGTCCTGCTGAAGCTGGTTGTTTTCAATGGTCAGCGCATCAATCTGCGCCTGAAGCTCCTGATTCTGAGCGAGCACATCCTTCAACTGTCCCAGTTCTTTGGACCGGTCCGACATATAGCCGCCCACCGTTGCAATTCCTCTTTGAAAGGGAACAACCACATAGCTGGCGGCCACCTTTAAAGGTCCTTCAAACAGGGATGTCTTAAAGGTGAAGATCATCAGCAAGGCGCAGAAGCAGGACAAAATGAGCAGCAAATATTTGCTGGAAATGGTAAACTTCTTTCTTTTTTTCTTGATAACAGGACTCATTTACCCATCCCTTCAATGGCATAAGCAACTGATTTATAATTATCTTCCTTCAAAATCCGGGCAAGGCCCAGCACAACACTTTCCACCGGGCGCTGCGCCGTATTTACCTTCAGGCCCGTGGACTTCTGGACAAGCTCAGCAAAATGCGCGATCTGGGAGGCCCCGCCTGTCAGATAGATACCGTGCCGGAAAATATCCGCACCAAGTTCCGGGGGCGTTCTTTCCAGAATGACCTTAATGCTGTCGATGATCGTGTTGAAGTGCTCTTCCAGACAGCGGTTGATCAGTTCGGTAGGGATCTCCCGCTCCACCGGAAGTCCCACAACGATGTCGCGCCCATATACAACTGCCCCCTTTCCTTCTTTTTCAAGGCTGCTTATGGATTTTTTAATTCCTTCGGCGGTCTTCTGCCCGATCAGCAGATTATACTCCTTACGCACGGCCTGACGGATCGCCTCATCAAATTTGAGACCGCCGGTCTTGATCAGGCGGCTTAACACGATGCCGCCCAGAGACAGAATGGAAACCTCCGTGGTATCATAGCCGATGTCCACCACGAGGACGCCCTGGGAATTCTTCACGTCAATATCCATCCCGAGGCCGTCTGCGATGGCCTTCTCCACGACCATGATCTTTCTTGCCTTGACATTCGCTTCCTTGATCAGGTCATAAAAAGCGCGTTTCTCCACCTCAGTGATGTCGGTGGGAACTGCAATATAAAAATCGGCAGGTTTTAAATTGCCCCTGGAAATATCGGTAATGAAAAATTTCACCAGTTCTTCCATGTTCTTGATGTCCGCAATTACACCGTTGCACAGCGGATGGCTGATCTGAATGTTTGCGGGTGCCTTTTCATACATTTCATAGGCAGAATTGCCGTATGCAAAGACGCTCTTCTTATTTGCGATTGCGATCATGTTCTTTTCGATCATGACAGAATCATCGGACAGGCTGTAAATTTTGATATTGCTCGTTCCTAAATCAATTCCAAATGCATTGCCCTGCACCATTTGCTTTCTCCTTCCTCTATATAAGCCCGGCTTCCCGGAAGCTGAAATAATCCCTTTCTCCAAGAATGATGTGATCCACCATGGACAATTCCATCATATCGCCCAGCTCTGACAGCCTTTTGGTAATATCGGCATCCTCCATGCTCGGCGCCGCATCCCCGCTGGGATGATTGTGCAGAAGCATGAAAAATACCGCCTGATATTTGAATGCATGCAAAAAAACCTCTCTCGGAGATACCAGGGCTGTATTGACAGTCCCAATGGAAAGCACCTTTTCATGAATCAGCTTTCCTTTTCCATCCAACAGGAGCAGAACCGCTTTTTCCACCTGACTGCCGCCCTCTTCAAAAATCGGCCGGCAGTACTGCGCTGCAAGCGCCGGATTCGGAAATGCGGGCATCTCCTTTCTCTGGCCCAGCGCGATCCGGCGCGCCAGCTCCGTCACGCAGCAGATGCGCACGGCTTTTACTTCTCCGATTCCCCGGATCTCTTTAAGCTGCACCGGAGACAGATCACACAGCCCTGCAAGGCCGCTTCTGCTCCCTTTCGGGTATGCCAGCACCTTCTCTGCCAGCGCCAGCGCCGGACAGGCCTTATGCTTTGGCGGCGCATCCGCATCCGGCGTCGGACCGGTGCGCAGCAGAATCGCCAGAAGTTCCGGGTCTGTTAATGATTCTGCCCCTTTTTGCATAAATTTTTCATAGGGGAGTTCTTCCCCCGCTCTTTTTTCCATTTTGCCCTCCCTGCCTCTCTCCCCGGCAAATGTCCGGCAAAATGCTCTCCGCTGCGCGCGCCTACAGGATCCTGTAAACCAGCAGCGCCGCCACAATCCCCAGTATGCTGGCAATCGTGATGCGGATCGTAAAGCCAAAGGTGATGCTGATAATTCCCAGATCCAGAATCATCGGACTGTTGAGACCGAAGGTCTGTCCGAAGTCCAGAAAACTACCCGGCATCACGCTGCCCACAAAACCGCCCAGCACAATTCCTGCCATCACTAAAATCAGGCAGGTCCAGCCATTTTTTCCCGTAATTTTTTTCATTTTCCTGTTATCCTTTGTCTTTTAAACTTCTATCATATTACCATACTTCCCTTTTTCTGTATAGAAACAAAAGGGTTTTTTTTTCGCCCCGTCCGACATCCTCTGACAAAACCTGCGCTTAAATGTCAGCAATTACACCTTTTTCAAGGCACCTTTGAAGGGACTTTAAAATGCCGAATTTCGCGTGCTGCCAGGTCAGTCCCCCCTGAAAATACACCGCATAGGGCGGCTTTAAGGGGCCGTCCGCAGAAAGTTCAATGGAAGAGCCTGAGACAAACGCCCCCGCTGCCATGATCACCTGGCTGTCATAGCCCGGCATATCCCAGGGCTCGGGCGTCACGAAGCTGTCCACCGGCGCTGCATACTGGATTCCCTCGCAGAAAGCGATCAACCCCTCCGGAGTGCCGAATTCCACTGCCTGAATAATATCATGGCGCTTAGTCTGCCCGTCCGGAACCACCTTAAATCCCAGTTTCTCATAGAGATTTGCCGCAAAGATCGCTCCCTTGAGTGCGCCCGCCGTCACCGTGGGCGCAAGGAAAAGTCCCTGATAAAAGGAGGGCAGTGCCGACAGGGATGCTCCCACCTCTTTGCCAAGTCCGGGCGAAGTCAGGCGGTATGCCGCATTTTCCACGCATTCCCTTTTTCCGACAATGTAGCCGCCGATGGGTGCCAGACCGCCGCCCGGATTTTTGATGAGGGAACCGACGCACATATCCGCACCCACATCAGTGGGCTCTTTGGTCTCCGTGAACTCCCCATAGCAGTTGTCCACCATACAGATCACATCCGGTTTAATTCCCTTTATGAAAGCGATCAGCTCTCCGATCTGATCCACAGAAAGGGTCGGCCTGGTCTGATAGCCTTTGGAACGCTGAATGGTGGCCAGCTTCGTCTTCGGGCCGATCGCCGCGCGTATGCCCTCCCAGTCAAAGCTCCCGTCTTCCCTTAAATCCACCTGACGGTAGCTGATTCCATATTCCTTCAGGGATCCCTTCGACTCCCGGATGCCGATCACTTCCTCCAGCGTATCGTAGGGCTTACCCACAGGAGAGAACAGCTCATCACCCGGGCGCAGATTGCTCATGAGCGCCAGCGCCAGCGCATGTGTTCCGCAGGTGATCTGGGGGCGCACCAGCGCATCCTGTGCATGGAAGACTGCCGCATATACCGCTTCCAGCGTTTCCCTTCCCAGATCATTATATCCATAGCCGGTGGTTCCTAAAAGGCAGGCTTCGCTGACTTTACTCTCCTGCATTGCCCGCACTACCTTGAGCTGGTTGAACTCCGCTCTCGTGTCGATCTCTTCAAACCTGTCTTTCAGACCTTCCAGCGTTCTTTCACCGTATTCATATACTTTTTCAGAAATGCCCATGGAAGCATATAACGCCTTCATGCTCCCCGCCAGATCATTTGCCATTCTTAACTTCCTCCGCCTGATCAATCAAAAACTGTAGTATGTTATTTTCGTCCAAAAAATCCCTTCTGTCAACCCAGATCACATTTTTTTCACGTTTAAACCAGGTAAGCTGCCGCTTTGCAAAATGTCTGGTATCCCGTTTGATCAGATATATGGCCCGCTCCAGATCATACTCCCCGTCCAGATATGCCAGTATTTCCTTATAGCCCAGACCCTGCATGGAGACCATTTCCTTTTTCAGACCCCTGTCTTTCAAAAGCTGCACTTCATTAAGCAGCCCGTCCTCCAGCATCTTATCCACCCGAAGGTCGATGCGCTCATATATTTTTTCCCTGTCATCCGTCAGCACAAAGTACCGGGAGCGGTAGGCAGGCATTTTCTGTCTTTCTGCCTCATTATGGGCAGAAATCAGCCCTCCTGTCTGTGCGTGAAACTCCAGCGCCCGGATTACGCGTTTTACATTGTTGGCATGGATCTGCTCCGCCGCCCCGGGATCCACTCTGCGCAGCATATCGTGCAGCTTTTGCGCTCCCTGCGCTTTGGCCAGTTCTTCCAGCTGCCTGCGGTATGAGTCATCCTCCTTTGTTTCCGTAAAATCAATATCATAGAGCACGGACTGGATATAAAAGCCCGTGCCTCCGACGAGGATGGGCAGCTTATTCCGGCTGCAGATGTCTGCAATCGCTTCCTTTGCCAGCCGCTGAAACAGCACCACATTAAATTCTTCTTCCGGCTCTAAAATATCGATCAGATGATGGGCAACGCCGTCCATTTCCTCCTTCGTGACCTTTGCGGAGCCGATGTCCATATGGCGGTATACCTGCATGGAATCCGCAGAAATAATTTCTCCGTTCACGGCCTTTGCCAGCTTAACGGACAGCGCCGTCTTTCCCACCGCTGTCGGCCCGGTGAGCACGATCAGGGGAAATTTCTGTTTTTCTTCCATCATACGATCCTCTTGAATTTCCTTTCCAGTTCCTGCTTCGTCATCGTGATCATCGTAGGCCTGCCGTGCGGGCAATGATAGGGATTTTCCAACGTCAAAAGCTGGTTAAGAAGCTCTTCCATCTCAGCCTTGCTCATTCTGTAATTTCCCTTTACCGCTGATTTGCATGCCATGGTGGCAATCCGCTCGGTGACTGCAGACGGAGTGCCCGGTTTTTGTTCCGATGCCAGCTCATTTAAAATTTCCTGCAGAAGCTCAGCGCTCGCATTGCCGTAAAGGTCGCAGGGCACGCTGCGCAGGGCATAGGAATTACCGCCAAATTCCTCTATTTCAAAACCGATCTTTGAAAAATACTCCTGATACTGCCGCAAAAGCTGTGCCTCCGGATTGGACAGCGTCACGATGATGGGCGGCATCAGATTCTGGCTTTCACAGCTTCCCTCCTTCAGCTTTCTGATCAGTGCTTCATACTTCACCTTCTCATGCGCCGCATGCTGATCGATCAGAATCATCTTATCCTGATAGGATGCGATCCAGTAGGTATCGAAAATCTGTCCGATGATCTCATACTGCTGTACAGCCTTCGGGGTCAGAATTTTCTCTTCGAACAGATCCATCTGCTTTGAAGCTGCAATTTCCGGCTCCTTTGTTTCATATTCCAGCCGTTCTTCCTTTACCACCGCTTCCAGGCGCTTTTTCTCAAAAGGCTGGGGAGGCAGGGTTTTGGGACAGCGCGGCTCCTGCGGTCTGCCCAAAAGCGGCCGCGGCATGGAGAGAAGCTGCTGCGCGAGCTTCCTGGCCTCTTCTTTAGCGTCCTTTGTCTTATGTTGGA
>Ga0129308_1002897_pt1 | contig 13438 bp, 12 predicted proteins | sample L827metagenome_FD_94440 | JGI IMG/M metagenome (GOLD analysis project Ga0129308, IMG submission 94440) | Ring-tailed lemur group fecal microbial communities from Wisconsin, USA - L827 metagenome | ecosystem: Host-associated > Mammals > Digestive system > Large intestine > Fecal | place: USA...
AGAATCTGTATTCAGGAAGCACATACTCTTGGTATTCCATTAGTAGGTATCGCTGATACAAACTGTGATCCAGAAGAATTAGATTACGTAATTCCAGGAAATGACGATGCAATCCGTGCTGTTAAATTAATCGTTTCTAAGATGGCAGACGCTGTTATCGAGGCAAACCAGGGTATGGACGCAGCAGATGTTGAAGAAGTAGAGGAAGAAGACGCTGAGTAATTTTTTACGCAAGTGACTTATAATAATACGTACCCTGGCCTGTCTTTGGCTAGGGTACTTTTAGTAATTAGACTATAAATTGCAATGGAGGAAAAAACAATGGCTATTACAGCAAAGATGGTAAAAGAGTTAAGAGAGATGACTGGTGCAGGAATGATGGACTGCAAGAAAGCTTTAACAGAGACTAACGGTGATATGGATAAAGCTATCGAAGTTTTAAGAGAAAAAGGACAGGCTAAGGCTGTTAAGAAAGCTGGAAGAATTGCAGCAGAAGGTTTAGTAGCTACAAAAGTTAGCGAAGACGGAAAGAAAGCAGCTATTGTTGAAGTAAACTCTGAGACAGACTTCGTAGCTAAGAATGATATGTTCCAGGCATATGTTGCAGATGTTGCAGCACAGGCACTTAGCACAGATGCAGCAGATATCGATACTTTCTTAGCAGAGCCATGGGCAGCAGATACTACAAAGACTGTAAAAGATGCCTTGACAGAGAAAATTTCCGTAATTGGAGAGAACTTAAATATCAGAAGATTTGCACAGGTTGAGGCAGCTGACGGATTCGTAGCTTCTTATATCCATGCAGGTGGAAAGATTGGTGTATTAGTAGAAGTTGCAACAGATGTCATCAATGACGCTGTAAAAGAGATGGGTAAAAACATCGCTATGCAGGCAGCAGCTTTAAAACCAGTTTATACAAGCAGAGCAGAAGTTGACCAGGCTTATATCGAGAAAGAGAAAGAAGTATTGACAGCTCAGGCTAAGAACGAGAAACCAGACGCTAATGACAAGATCATCAACGGTATGGTTATGGGACGTATTAACAAAGAGTTAAAAGAAATCTGTCTCTTAGACCAGGTATACGTTAAAGCTGAGGATGGAAAACAGGCTGTTTCCAAATATGTAGAGCAGGTTGCGAAAGAGAACGGCGCTAAGATTGCAATCAAGAGCTTTGTTCGCTTTGAGACAGGAGAGGGAATCGAGAAGAAACAAGAAGATTTCGCTGCTGAGGTTGCTGCTCAGATGGGAATGTAATCACCTCGGAGAAGTTTTAGCTAAAAAAATTTATGGCAACTGCTTTTCCATAATTAAAATTTTTAGGAGCAATCAGTAAAATGGTCGCTCCTTTTTAGTTGGTTTTCGACAGTTTTAGAAATTGACAATTATTAAAGCAATACCATTTTAGCACTGGTAGCTGGAGAGATTCATGCAGATGATTTTTTGCAATGGATTATCGGACACCAAAAATAAAGTATAACATTAATCTGAAAAAGCATTAAGGCGTATGAAATGTCACTGTTTCATGCGTCTTTTTTGCGTTCAGAAAAGGAGGTCTCTATGGTAGAATTTATATTTGTGTCAAAGGAGCATGAGAAGTTTTTCTATTCCATGCTGAAAAAGTGTAGCAATCACGATAGCAAAACTTCCATTAACGAATTCAGCAAGGCAGTTTCCAATATTATAGCTAATGCTATTGCTTATATAGAAAAAAGGAAAATGGTTTGTATATACAGGAAAGAAAACGCCCTTGTCATTGAAAAGGTATTATGCGATCAAATATATGAATGAGGCGAAGGCATATATGGAAGATTACACAGTTGGCAGAAATCTCGTTGATTTGTTCTGAATTATTGTTTTCATCTTGACAAAAGAAAAGTTTTCGGATATTATTTAGACAGACGCTCGTTCTGTAAACGGACGGGCGTATGTTTAACACAAATAGTTAGTTTATTCTAACTTTTGTAAGGAGGTGCATAATCTGAAAAAGAACAGCAAAAAACCGGAGGTCAGACGCAAGGAATTGATTGAAGTTGCCGCCCGTCTATTTTCTGAAAAAGGATATGAGGGTGTTTCTGTTCGGGATATTTTGGATGAGATACAAGGTGCGCCCGGTATGTTCTATTACTACTTCAAATCAAAGCAAGATATATACCTTGCCATCATGGAACAGTATCTAAGTGAGCGGATTGAGCGAAGATGCAAAATCCTTGAAGATGATACCATTCCATTTAACGAAAAGAAAGACGTATATGCGAAGCTGGTAAAAGAAGATATTGGGGGTTATATGGCAAAGTTCCAGTCGAAAGCTTCCCCCTCAATCACAGACAGTTCTTATAAACTATGGGATTTTGTTCAAATGCTTAATAAGATGTCCACATCCCATGCAAAGTTTATTATGCAGGGAGTCGAAGAGGGAGAAATTTCCAGTGATTTAGGAATTACAGAAGAAAATGTACAGGCTTTTTCCCTCTATACTTTGTATGGAGCGTGGGGAGTAATCTACAACGGCAAGTTTACAGACGGGGCAGACAATTTCGATATTAAAGATGTACTGGAAATCCGGCGCAAGATTTTCTATCGGGATACCTAAAACTGAATACTATACATTGATTGAAACAGCGAGAATATTCCGCAAGGGATATTCTCGCTGTGGCGTTTTAGGGATACAGAACGAGTTCGGTCTAAAAATCAGGCGTAAAATGAAAGGAGAATTAACGTGAACAAAAAGAAGAAACAACCTCAAGGAATCTCACGGTTAGTCCAGCTATCTGGTGAGAATCCTACAACGCTATATTTAGGTTCTCTATTTTCAGTATTGGGAACCATTGTGCAGCTTACACCATTTCTTTCTATCTATCAGGTAATGGCAGAGCTTTTACGGCATACGGCAACATCCGCCGCTTTAGATACAAAGTTTATGGTGCGGTGGGCTTTTTATGGTCTTGCCGGACTGCTGGTTAGTTATCTGCTTTCTTACATTGGCGGAATGATGTCCCATACATTTGCTTACCGTATGATATGCAGTGTTCGGTTGAAAGTGGCTGAACATATTGGAAAACTGCCAATGGGATATGTGAGCAATAATGCTGTCGGAAAGATCAAACAGGTGCTTAATGCGGATGTAGAACAAATGGAATCATTCTTAGCACATCAATTTCCAGATTTTCTAAGTACAGTCGTTATGCTGATTGTTTTGTTTATTGTCATGGCGATCACGAATTTTTGGCTGGCCCTTGCTTGCCTGCTCCCGATTGTCATTGGTTTTGGATGTCAATTTGCCGTTATGATGAAGCTGATGAAAAGCGGAGCTATTAAAGACAATTTTGATGCCCTCGAAAATATCAGTGCATCGTCAACGCAATACATCAAAGGTATGCCCTCAATCAAGATTTTCGGGCAGACCGTAAAATCCTTTCTTAAATTCTATGATGATATTATCAGCTATCGTGACTTTACGATTAAAATGACAGAAATGATAAGACCAGGATATGTACGTTTCCGGGTATTCGTGCTTTCCGTGGCAACGTTTATTGTCCCTGTTGGATTATTGATCTATTTGAGAAATCCAGCGGATGTCTCGTTTGTTGTGGCTTTTATTTTCTTCCTGATTTTAGGTCCTGGTGCATCTACTCCCACTTTGAAAATGCGTGGCTTTTCTGAAAGTATGAACACAATTAACGAAAGTGTAAACCGTGTAGATGCTATTTTGAGCGAGCAGGCATTGAAAGAACCAGAACATGGCAAGATTCCTGCTTCTCACGATATTACATTTGACAATGTATCTTTTTCCTATAATGCAGGCGAGCGGCAGATTTTGAATCAGGTTTCCTTTACCGCAAAGCAGGGACAAATTACTGCTTTGGTAGGTCCCTCTGGAGCAGGAAAATCAACGATTGCTGAATTGATTCCCCGATTTTGGGATGTAATAGACGGCTCTATATGTATCGGCGGGATCAATATAAAAGATATGACCACACAAGATTTAATGCAGCAGATGTCTTTCGTTTTCCAAAAAAGCTTTTTGTTCTCTGACACAATTTATAACAATATTGCGTTGGGCAGACCGGAGGCGACCAGACAAGAGGTGGAACAAGCTGCAAAGGCGGCTCAATGCCATGACTTCATTATGGCTCTGCCGAATGGATATGGTACCAAAGTCGGGGACGGTGGCGTATTCCTGTCTGGGGGCGAACAGCAGCGTGTTTCGATTGCAAGGGCAATTCTGAAAAATGCACCTATTTTAATTTTGGATGAAGCAACCGCCGCCGCTGATGCCGAAAACGAATATAAAATGCAGCAGGCTATCCAGAAATTGATTCGCAATAAAACAGTTATTATGATTGCACACCGTCTGAAGACGATTTGGGGCGCTGATCAGATTCTTGTGGTTTCAAACGGAACTGTTCTTGAAAAGGGAACGCATCAGGAATTGCTTGAAACCCAAGGACTGTACGCTTCTATGTGGGAAGCTTCTATGTCGTCTGCTACATGGCAGATTGATACTGGAACCCCTAAAGGATACCAAAATGCCATTTGGCGGGAACAAGGAAAGGAGGCAACTGTACAATGAAAAATTTATTAAGAGCGATTACCTGTAATGAACCAAAGCGGCTGGTAAAACCGGTCGTTTGGAATGTTCTGGCAAATCTTTCTAACCTGACTTCGTTTATTTTTCTGGCTTCGATTATTGAGCAGATATACGATTATTTTGTGACAGGGAACGTCAATCCAGCCTCTATGTGGCGTGCGTGGGGCGCAATGGTACTGTTTTTTATCATTACTTATTTTTTGGAGAACACGGCTTGCAAATTTACTTTCCGCGATGGTTTTAAGGCTTCGGCTAATGGTCGAATCAAACTGGCAGAACATATTAGGAAACTTCCGCTGGGTTTTTTGATGGGGAAAGAATCGGAGGAGATTGGAAATACCATGATGAATGATTTCTCCCGGACGGAAACAGCAATGACCCATATTCTTCCTCAAATGATAAGCGGTATTATGATAGCTGTTATTGCCCCAGTTTTCATGATCTGTGTGGATTGGCGTATGGGTATTGCGGCTTTCGCTGGATTTCCGATTGCACTCTTTATTATGTTGGGAATGCAGGGATTGGAATGTAAGGTGGATGCCCGACTTTCAAGAACAAAAGTAGAACAGGCAAACAAATTGCAGGAGTACCTTTACGGTATGCAGATCATTAAGTCCTATAATATGCAAGGGAAAAATTTTAAAAAACTGGAAATGGCTTGCAAAAATTATAGAGATGCATCCATTAGTGTTGAGGGTAGTATCGGTCCACTAAATTTAATTTCCGCAGCTTTCTTACGGAGCGGTCTTTGTTTCATGACGATTGTCGGTGTGTATCTGGTATTAGACGGTTCTCTTGATGTGCCTACTTTTGCTATATTTTTGCTGGTGGGAACCCGTGTTTTTGATCCATTGACCGTTGCCATTATGAACTATTCCGAATTGATGATGTGTGGAATGGCAGGCAATAGAATTGTAAACCTGCTGGATGAACCAGAAATGACCGGGAGCATGGCAGCACCTGGTAACCACGAAATCCGCTTTGACCATGTTAGTTTTGGTTATGGGAAAGAGGATGTGTTGGACGATGTTTCTGCCAGCTTTAAGCCTGGAACTATGACTGCACTTGTCGGACCATCGGGTTCTGGCAAAAGCACAATGCTGCGGTTGGCTGCCCGGTTTTATGATCCGCAATATGGACACGTTTTATTTGGGGGAACAGATGAAAAAGAGATTGAACCCGAAAAGCTCATGCAAAAAATTTCTATGGTTTTTCAGGAGGTATATCTTTTTCAGGATACGATTGCAAACAATATCCGATATGGTAAAGAAAATGCTACCCAAGAAGAAATTGAGCAAGCCGCTAAATTGGCAAATTGCTATGACTTTATTATGAGCCAGCCCCAGGGATTTGACACAATGGTTGGCGAGGGTGGCTCTACCCTGTCTGGTGGTGAAAAGCAACGGATTTCCATTGCAAGGGCAATTCTGAAAGATGCACCTGTTATTCTGCTCGACGAGGCGACAGCATCCCTTGACCCAGAGAATGAAGCCGAGATTCAGCAAGCTATCAGTCGATTGATTAAAGGTCGGACAGTTATCGTTATTGCACACCGTCTGAAAACAATGATTGGTGCAGATAACATTCTTGTTTTAAATAATGGTCGTATTGTTGAAAGCGGCACCCACAAACAGCTTCTTGCCCAAAATGGTCTGTATGCAAAGTTGTGGAATTTGCAGATGACTACAGAGGGTTGGAAAATAAATTAAACATAAAGGAGAACCTAAACATGAAAAAAATCGCAATACTACTTATGACAGCAGCAATTGAAGAATTTTCATTAGATGTTTTTATCAGCCTCATGCGCAGTGAAAATGGTTTTGTACAAGATGAAGTGCAGATATATCATGGAAATTGTTGTGTTGATATGGTTTGTGATTATTGGGTAAAAAAGGGATATACTATTTCGAATAATGATAGGGCGTATGTTGAGCAGTGTCTGGTGGCTAAAAGAGTACTGTATACATTAAAGACAGATAATAAAGCTGACGAAGAATATACGGCAATAACAGAATAATTTCTGATAGTGATAGACAAAAAATATCATACGGATTATTACAAAAATCAAGAGTTACTTTTCAAGCTGTCTATATATATTATGAAGATGATATGGAGGGTTAAACAGGGATATTTTGAGAGTAATTTTTTACAATATTATATGTTAAAAAATAACTTATAAATATTGATTTTATCTATAAATATAATATACAATATGTATGGAGAAGAAATCCATGCAAGAACTTGTATATACAATATCAATTATGATATCGTACTGTGTGAAGTATTTTTGTTACTCAAATCGTAATGCTGTCTATGTTGGAATATAAACTTTTGGAAAGAGGAAAGTATTTTGTCAAAGTAGGGAAATGGTATCCATCCTCACAATTATGTAGTTGTTGTGGAAAACTTCAAAAATTGAAATTATCCGATAGAGGATATCGGTGTTCTTGTGGCTTTATCGCCAATCGGGATTATAATGTTGCACAGAACATTCTTATGTAGAGAAAGAAAGGAGTATAATATGCATAATGAGCTTACAGAGCAGGATATTAAAAAGATGGAAGAAGAGATAGAATACCGTAAGTTGGTAGTTAGAAAACAGGCATTAGAGGCGGTAAAGGAAGCTCGTGCCCACGGCGATTTAAGTGAGAACTTTGAATACCATGCTGCCAAAAAAGAAAAAAACCGAAATGAAAGTCGAATTCGCTATTTAGAGAGAATGATTCGCACCGCCAAAGTTGTCTCAGACGAATCTGCTGAGGATGAGGTGGGACTTAATAATACAGTGACAGTATATTTTGAGGAAGATGATGAGGAAGATACGTTCAAAATTGTGACAACGGTAAGAGGCGATATACTCCACGGTTTAATCAGTGTAGAATCTCCTCTTGGAAAAGCAGTTTTAGGTCATAAAGTTGGTGACCGCGTTTGGGTTAAGGTAAATGAAAACTATAGCTATGGTGTGATAATCAAATCAATAGAAAATACAGTAGATGATGGCAGTGATGCGATACAGCGATATTAAATTACTTTGGCTTGGCACTTATTTTTATAAGAAATAGTGATGACATTAAATGAGATAGTGAAATTAGTAAATGATAGTGAAATGAATAAAAGTTATTTACTGCCATTGATGGAAAGGAATATGGGGATATGCCAGTACGGCATTATGTTCATTGGGTATCTGATTTAGTAAGGCGAAGCTTCGAGAATTTTAAAATAATAAAGCTCTGAAAGACTTATGATTATGTCTTCTTAAAATGAAAGCGATTGTAAGAATTTCAGAGCTTCTTTATTAAATACCATTATAAACAAGTTCACTTAGTTATAAATTAAGTGCTTTCTATTTTTTTATACACGAATAACTTGGATTTCTTTGCTTTCAAGTTCTAAAATTGTTGCATTGTCTATTTGTTGATCTGTAATTACTATTTTGATTTGCTGGTTGATGTTTAAAGGAACGACGCCGTGTTTATCGAATTTTTCACTTTCTGTCAAAACGACCACTTTTTCTGTCTGGCGAGCCATATCTCTTACAGCCTGTGCACGCATCTGATCACGGTTTGTGAAGCCCGTTCTTGAAGAATAACCATCTGTTCCGATAAAAAATAAGTCGACACAGAAATTTTCAGCACATTGGCGAACCATGGGTCCGACTAAAACCTGTGCATCCTGTTGATAAATACCACCTAGAAGTATAATTTGGAAATTAGATTTGCTGCGGATATAGTTAGCAATGAAGGCACTATTGGTTATGATAGTTAGATCTTTTTTTTGGGCAGCCAGTGTTTCTGCCAGGAGGGTGCAACAGCTGCCACTTTCAATCATAAGGATATCTCCGTCGTTGATTAATTCTGTTGCTTTTACTGCAATCTTTTTTTTTGATTCATAATGATAGGCAATTCGACCGTTAATATCATCTGGACTCCTAAGAACAGCAAAACCGTGTTCTCTTATAATAATTCCTTTTCCTTCTAATTCGTCTAAATCTTTGCGGACAGTAACCTGAGAAACGCCAAGTTTTTCTGCTAAAAGGGATACTTCCATTTTATTTTCTTCTGTCAATAATTCTAAAATTTTATTTATTCTTTTTGTCATGATTTATACCAAACCCAGGGAACAAACACAAAAATGAGAGAGAATGTGTTTGCCAGCTTCCTTTCTTCCGTTTTTTTTATTATAACAAAAAATTTTCTTATTATCAAGAATGATATTACGAATGAAATAAAAATTGCTTTAAAAAGAAATGCTTATTATTATAATACCTAAACGACAAAATAATATTAACTTTTTTAGAAAAAAGCGTGAATACCGTGCTCTATAAATACTTGGCGGAAACTTTCTAGTTCTTCTTCGTGCAGAGCGGGGATATTGCTATAAGCATAAGTTTGATTTAACATATCATATTTTTTTTCGCCAAACTGATGAAATGGGAGAAGCTGGATCTCTTTTATCTTTGCCTCTTGGAGACGTTTTGCAAAGCATTCGGCATCCGCAAAGGAGTCATTATAGTCAGGGATGACTGGAAGGCGAGGAAGGATATGTTTGCCGAAGGCTATGGCTTGTTTCATATTTTCCAAAATAATCTGGTTAGATACGCCAGTTCCTTCTATATGCTTTTTTTCATCCCAGTGTTTTATATCAAAGAGGATTAAGTCGCAGTAGTGAATTATTTTTTGGAATGTTTTTGTGTTGGTATATCCTGTTGTCTCGATAGTAGTGTGAATATTATGTTTTTTCAATGCTTTTAGCAAGGAAATGACAAACGCTGGTTGCATTAATACTTCACCTCCGGAGAGTGTAACCCCGCCTCCGCTTTCTTCGTAAAACATTTTGTCTTGAAGACAGACACGAAGGACTTCCTCTACCGTTTTTGTTTCTCCTTCTTCTTTTAATGCATGATGTGGACAGTGAGATACACAGGTCATACATCTGCGACATAGGTTTGTGTCAATGTGAAATTTTTCTTTCTTATATAAGATAGCTCCAGTGGGGCAAATAGCTGTGCAAGTTTTACAACTGGTACATCTTTCCCTATCCCAAAGAATTTGAAGTTTTGTATCCTGACTTTCGGGATTTGCACACCATTTACAGCTTAGGGGGCAGCCTTTTAAAAATACGACAGTTCGGATGCCAGGACCATCATGCAGGCTGAATTTTTGGATGTTAAAAATAGTTCCTGTTTTAGATAATAATTCCTTCATAATTTATACCAAGCTCAAAGGGGATAATTTTTATGATTTGATGTAAAACATTTGTAACTTTAGTCATGAGATGAATGACAAAAACAAATCGATAGTGAATGTAAAACAGTTATCAGTAGTTTTGAATTTTCCTTTGAGAAGCAAACACGAAAGCTAAAAGAGAATATGTTTGCAATTTTCCTTTCTTTAATTTTTTCTTTTTCTATTTTATAAGTTAATTCTATCATGAAATAGTTTAAATGTAAATACAAAAATTTCAAATGAAAATAAAAATATTTTTTAATGAAAAAATATTGACAAAATAACAGAAAAATATTAGGATATAATTATAATCAAAGCAAAATGATATTACGAATAAAAGGAGAATGTATTATGGATAATTATTTCGGAAGATTAACAAAGAGAATGGAATGTTTTCGTGAGCAACTTTTAAATACAAAGCCTCAAGTATGCGTGGAGCGAGCGGTAATTACGACACAAACTTATCAGGAAAATCAGGATCAGCCATTGGCGATAAAGAGGGCGTTGATGCTGAAAAATGTATTAGAGCGAATGACTATTTTTATTGAGCCTCAAACGATGATTGCAGGAAATCAGGCATCCACAAATCGTAGCGCTCCGATTTTTCCAGAGTACGCTATGAAGTGGGTGATTGATGAGCTAGATGAGTTTGAACATCGAGACGGAGATGTGTTTTATATTACAGAACAAAATAAGCAAAAACTTCGAGATATTGCACCATTTTGGGAGCATAATACATTATTAGATCGAGGGCTCGCAGCATTTCCACCTCATTCTAAGAAGTATTATGATTTGGGAATTATTAAATCCGAGGGTAATATTACATCGGGTGATGCACATTGTGCGGTAGACTATGGAAAGATGATGCAAGTCGGGCTTAAAGATTATGAGAGACGTGCGAAAGAAAAATTAGATGTCCTTGATTTTACAGATTATAAAAACATTCAAAAAAGTTATTTTTATAGAGCAATTTTGATTGTAGTGGAAGCGGTCAAAAGCTTTGCAAAACGTTACGCAGTACTTGCAGATGAGATGGCAAAAGAGGAAGTGGATGAAGTAAGGAAGGCAGAACTTTTAGAAATGAGTCGTATTCTTTTTAAAGTTCCATATGAACCAGCAGAAAGCTTTCGTGAGGCAGTGCAAAGTTTGTGGTTAGTACATCTAGTGCTCCAGATTGAGTCAAATGGTCATAGTCTTTCCTATGGGCGTATGGATCAGTACTTAAATCCTTATTATGAGACAGATTTAAAAGAGGGAATTATCAGTGAAGAAGATGCATGTGAGTTAATGTGTAATCTATGGCTTAAGACATATACGATTAATAAGATTCGCTCCTGGAGTCATACTCAGTTTTCTGCAGGCTCACCGCTATATCAAAATGTTACGGTGGCTGGACAAACTATAGATGGAAAAGATGCTACAAATTCTATGTCATGGCTCATTTTAAAAAGCGTGGCAAAATGCCATTTGACACAGCCCAATCTTACAGTAAGATATCACAGTGGTCTTACCAATGAATTTATGAAAGAATGCATTGAAGTAGTAAGATGTGGATTTGGAATGCCGGCATTTAACGATGACGAGGTGATTATTCCAAGTTTTATTGAAAAGGGGGTAAAGCCAGAGGATGCCTATAATTATAGTGCCATTGGATGTGTTGAGACGGCAGTTCCTGGAAAATGGGGATATCGCTGCACAGGCATGAGTTTCTTAAATTTTCCAAAAGCACTCTTGATTGCGATGAATGATGGGGTAGATCCAGCATCTGGAACGAAACTTTGTGAAGGAATCGGACATTTTAAAGATTTTACTAGTTTTGAGCAGGTATTAGAATGCTGGGATAAAGTAATTCGTGAGATGTGTCGCCAGTGCACGATTATTGATGCAACTTGTGATATGGTTTTAGAACAAGATACGGCAGATATTCTTTGCTCTGCGCTTACAGATGATTGTATTGAGCGAGGATTGAATATGAAAGAGGGAGGCGCTGTATATGATTTTATTAGTGACTTGCAAGTAGGTATTGCAAACCTTGCAGATAGTTTGGCTGCCATAAAGAAAGTTGTATTTGAGGAAAAGAAAGTAACTCCAATGGAACTTTGGGAGGCGTTGCAGGCAGATTTTGTAGGTGAAAAAAATGAGAAGATTCGTGAGCTTTTACAGGAAGCTCCAAAATACGGAAATGATGATGATTATGTCGACCATCTTATCGTGGATGCGTATAATGTATATATTGATGAAATGAAGAAATACCATAATACTCGTTACGGAAGAGGACCAATTGGTGGTATTTACTATGCCGGTACATCATCTATTTCTGCAAATGTCCCTCAAGGAGCAGGAACACTGGCAACTCCAGACGGAAGAAAGGCTGGAGAGCCGTTGGCAGAAGGTTGTTCTCCAAGCCATGCAGCAGATAAAAATGGTCCAACGGCGGTATTTAAGAGTGTGTCAAAATTACCTACGGAGGAGATTACTGGTGGTGTACTTTTAAACCAAAAAGTAACTCCGCAGATTCTTGCAAAGGAGGAAAATAAGCAAAAGCTAATCTTCTTGTTGCGCACGTTTTTTAACCGTCTCCATGGATACCATGTGCAGTTTAATGTGGTGAGTAAAGAAACACTTTTAGATGCACAAAAGCATCCAGAAGATCATAGAGATTTAATTGTGAGAGTTGCAGGATATAGTGCGTTTTTCAATGTTTTATCTAAAAAGACACAAGATGATATTATCGAGCGTACAGAGCAGGTATTGTAAAAATAAAGAAATGAAATTAATTATTGATGATGTCAATCTTAAACAGAAAATGCTCGGAATGTATATTAGAGCCAGTCATAAATTAAAATGAATTAAAATCGTTGAAACTTTCGTGAAATAAGCATTTTCAGAAAGTTTGCGTTTCAAAAAGAAGTTCGTAAAAAATATCCAATCGACACTTAGGATATTTTTACATGGAGGGCAGAACCGTATTTGTTATTGCACATCGTCTATCCACAGTGAAAAATTCTGATGTTATTATTGTGTTGGATCATGGGCATATTATCGAGCGTGGCAATCATGATGAGTTGATTGCACAGAGAGGACAATACTATCAACTTTATACAGGGGCATTTGAATTAGAATAATTAAGAAAGGTGAAAATATTATAAATATTTTTATGGAGACAAAAAAGCTATAATATAAGTAGAATTATTATGAGTTATAGGAGATAAAGTATGAGATTAAAAAGAATATTTCTGACTATGTTTTTCACTGTAATTTTATTATTATTTGGATGTAGTAATAATGAAAATAAAAGCAACGCAGAAAATATGAAAAATAGTGATAAAAAAATACAGCAGGAAGCTCGGCTGGAAAAAATAGATATGACTAAGTGGCAGTATAATGAAAAGTCAAATGTGTATTGGCAGACTGGAATTATATACTGTGAAAATCCAGCAGATGAGACGTATGAAAACTTGGGTATCTATATACCTGGTAATTATATGAGTGGTACAAAAAATGATGATGGAACATACACATGTAAGGTGAATTTTTCTGGAACGCTGGGAGATTATACAGTAGACAATGCTCCTATTGTTATTCCTGTGGATACTCCAGGGTATTCAGCTATGGCTGCACCGAC
>Ga0129308_1002898_pt1 | contig 13420 bp, 11 predicted proteins | sample L827metagenome_FD_94440 | JGI IMG/M metagenome (GOLD analysis project Ga0129308, IMG submission 94440) | Ring-tailed lemur group fecal microbial communities from Wisconsin, USA - L827 metagenome | ecosystem: Host-associated > Mammals > Digestive system > Large intestine > Fecal | place: USA...
GGTGTTGACATTGGAAACCGGGACTACCTCGACCGGCTCCTGCTTGCCCTGCATCGCATAGTACGCTCCATAGCCGATCCCGCCTGCCGCACCGATCGTTACCACCGCACAAATCAGTATGGTCCTGACCTTCATGCTTCCACCTCCCTGTGCTCCATCAGCTCGCCGTCGAAGATATCGACAACGCGCTTCGCGTAACCGGCGATCCCGCGGTCATGCGTAATCATGATCACCGTCACGCCCTCGTCATTCAGCGTCTGAAACAGCTCCATTACCTGGCGGCTCGACTTGGAATCCAGCGCGCCTGTCGGCTCATCCGCCAGCAGGATCTTGGGATGGTTCACCATCGCGCGCGCAATCGCGACACGCTGCTTCTGTCCGCCGGAAAGCTGCGTCGGCTTGAAATTGACACGCTCCTCGAGCCCGACGCGCACAAGCGCCTCCCGCGCGCTGGTCCGCCGCGTCTTCTTGCGGACTCCTGCGTACAAAAGCGGCAGCGCCACATTATCAAGCGCCGTCATGCGCGGAAGCAACTGGAAATTCTGGAAGACAAACCCGATGCTGTTAAGCCGCAGATCCGCGAGCTGTTTGTCATTGAGCGAAAGAACGTTTTTGCCGGCAAGCTCATACTCACCCGACGTCGGACGGTCCAGGCAGCCGACAATATTCATCAGCGTCGACTTGCCGGAGCCGGAGGGCCCCATGATCGCCACGTACTCTCCCTCCTCCACATGGAGGCTGACGTCCTTCAAAACAGGAACCGTCAGCTTCCCCTGTATGTAATCTTTATAGATATGATCAAGTCTCAGAATCAAAGAAAATCCTCCCCGTATTCATCTGATCCGCAAATATGCGGTACGAAATTCCCGGAATGCAGCGGATAAACACTGCTGCAGCTATCTGACGCCGCACACACCTCAGCCTGCCGCGTCAAATGCGGCTATCTCTCCGTCAGAGCTGTCGTCCGAAATGCCGGAATCGTCCAGCTCCGGGTACTCATCCGCATCGTAATACTCCTCGTCGTCGGATACCCATGATCCGTCGTCAATTACGGAACCGTCGTCAACGGACGAATCGTCGCTGAATTCATCTATGCCGCCGTCCGCATCGATAAAGCCGTCCTCACCGGACATGCCGTCCATACCGCTCATACCATCATCCATTCCGGCAGAAGGATCGCTGTAATCATCCGCTCCCATATCTCCGGACATATCCCCGGCTCCCGCCGTGCTGTAATCATTGTAAATCACAGGATCACCCTCGGAGACTGACTCCTGCGGATACGCAATATAGTCATCCGCCTCAAGTCCGTCCGTGATCTCATACTTCATGAGCGCGTCGTCGTACTCACCAAGCGTCACCTCGCGCTTCTCAATCACATTCGAGGTACTGGCCGCCCATACATACGCGTGGTCGTCCTCCTGCATGATGTAATACTCCTCAAGCCAGAGTCCGTCCTTCACCTCATCCTGTCCCTTGTCCTCCTCGAGATAAACGTGCTGCCCCAGAATCAGGCCCTCCGAATTCTCAAGCTCCACATGGAACGCATAGCTTGAGGAGCCGGCGGAATCGCCGTAATAATAGCCGTTGTTTTCCTCCTCCTCGGGACTGTCCGTCTTGATCTCCGTAACCGTCCCCTTCCAGGTCAGGCTGCTGTCGACACGCGAATGTGCGATCACCGGCATCCCCTGATAAATCTGATTGTAATTCTGCTCATTCGCCGTTCCCTTGATCCGGTAATCGCCGAGCGCAAGAATCGTGATATAGGCATTGCTGTCACTGCCGGAATAAGAATACGAATCCTGCTCGTTCGGATCCGAAATCTTCTGAATCACCCCGGCCATCTCCGCCGTCACAGTCGAATCCTTGATCGACTCCTTAAGCTGCTCGATCTCAAGCTCAAGAGACTGAATTTCATACTCCGCCTTCTTGATGCTGTTCTCCTCCTGCAGAATGTACGTCGTATACTCAAGCTGCGCGTCCGCACTCGCCTTCGCCTTATCCTTCTCGTGCTGGGCGATCGTCTTCTTGGAGACCTCGATATCACTCTTGTTCTTCTCGATATCGATCTCATTCTGGGCCAGCTTATCCTCGTCCTCATGCGTATCGTACTCGAACAGCTTCTGCCCCTCCTTCACCTCGTCGCCCTCCTTGACGAAGCACTTCTTGACCGTGCGGTCATTCTCAAGCTTGACCTCAAGCGTCGCCTGCGGCTCAACCTCTCCGCCGTAGCGCTCGATGAATCCCGTACCCGCACCATATCCTGTAATCGTAGAGACAAGGTCTACATATACCGCATCCTCGCTCGTAGAGGAAACACGCTCCGACTGTCCGGCATCATCCCGGAAGAAATAGTAATATACGCCAAATGCCCCGCCTCCCAGGAGCCCGAGGACCAGAATAGCAATCAGGAACTTTTTCATGGATCTACTCCCCTTCGATAAAATAATTTACCATAACAATATACCACATCTTTTTTCAAATAAAAGTCTAAAATTCTTAATACTTCTTAAAATCACAGTTTTTTCACAAGCATAAAAAGAGGAGATTCCGTGAAACGCGCTCTGACACGGGCGACGGTTCCCCTGACGGAAAAAGACTGCTGCGCCGGTCTCCCGGCAGACAGCAGTCTTTCATAATTACAGATTATCCTACCGCTTCCCGGCTCAGACACCGGCGCGGCGGCCGTCCCGGTCTGGTCAGATCAGCGGATACTTCTCCGTGAGGGACTTCACAAGCGCCTTTGCCTTCGCCTCGCAGCCCGGCTCCTCCTTGAGCATGCACGCAATCGCCTCCGCGATCACATCCATGTCAGCCTCGTTCATTCCGCGCGACGTAACCGCCGGCGTTCCGAGACGCACACCGCTCGTCACAAATGCGGACTGCGGATCGTTCGGGATCGTATTCTTGTTGCAGGTGATATTCACACTGTCAAGCAGATGCTCCGTCTCCTTGCCCGTCCTGCCGACGCTGGTCAGGTCAACGAGCATCAGATGATTGTCGGTGCCGCCTGAAACGATGCGCACGCCGCGGTTCATCAGGCCGGCGCACAGCGCTTTCGCATTCTTCACGACATTCTGCTGGTATTCTTTGTACTCCGGCGAGAGCGCTTCCTTGAAGCACACGGCCTTCGCAGCGATCACATGCATCAGCGGGCCTCCCTGGATGCCCGGGAAAATCGCTTTGTTGAAGTTCGCTTCCTTCGCAAACTCAGCGCTCGAGAGAATCATGCCTCCGCGCGGCCCGCGCAGCGTCTTGTGCGTCGTGGTCGTCGTCACATGTGCGTACGGAATCGGGCTCGGATGCACGCCCGCCGCGACGAGACCTGCAATATGCGCGATGTCCACCATCAGGTACGCGCCCACCTCATCGGCGATCTCGCGGAATCTCTTAAAATCAATGACGCGCGCATAGGCGCTCGCACCTGCAACGATCATTTTCGGACGGCATTCCAGCGCAATCCTCCTGACCTCATCGTAATCGATAACACCGTCGCTGTTCACACCGTAGGATACGGAATTGTAATAGGAACCGGACATATTGGCAGGGCTTCCGTGTGAAAGATGGCCGCCGTGCGCCAGATTCATGCCAAGCACCGTGTCACCCGGCTTCAGCAGCGCAAAAAAGACCGCCATGTTCGCCTGTGCGCCGGAGTGCGGCTGCACATTCGCGTAGGTGCAGTGGAACAGCTCCATCGCACGCTCCTGCGCGAGACGCTCCACAACGTCCACGCATTCGCAGCCGCCGTAGTAACGCCTGCCCGGATATCCCTCTGCATATTTGTTCGTAAGCGGGCTGCCCATAGCCGCCATCACTGCCTTTGAAACCCAGTTTTCCGATGCAATCAGCTCAATGTGGCTGTTCTGCCGCTCCTGCTCCGCGACAATCGCATCAGCAATCTCACTGTCAACGCGCCTTACCTCGTCAAGTGAATACATTTGTTCTTCCTCCAGTTAATTGTCTTCTTTAACTCTTACAGCGTATCTTTGTCATCATACGTCGGTTTCCTGCAAAAGTCAAGAGTGTGCGCGGTATTTTTTCATTTGTCCGCGTAGGACGTACTTTTCAAAGAGTTTTTTGTCGGAAACTGACTGTTTTTCTGCAAACACAAATTATATTTGACAATGCTTCTCGTTTAAGGTATGATACATTTGTTTATGCACTTATTGTCGGAGGAATATTTATGAAGACTTTTCTGATTCTATACATTATTTTAATCAATCTGACCGGCTTCGTTCTGATGGGGATTGACAAGAGACGGGCCATCCGCCGGAAGTGGCGCATCCCTGAGCGGAGGCTTTTCGCCGTCGCGCTCCTGTTCGGCAGCGTCGGCATCCTGACCGGCATGTACGTGTTCCGGCATAAGACGAAGCACCTGTCGTTCGCAATCGGCATCCCGGCGATCCTCGTCGTGCAGCTCCTCGCGCTGAGCTTCCTGTATTCCTGGAACCACCAGCGCATGGGCAGCCCGTCGCAGGTCGTCGAGCGGGAGCTGTCCCTGATCTCCGATCTCGACTCCGATACGATCCAGTCTTTCGTCTCTTACGAGAATCTTACGAATCCTCATCTGGCCTCCGGCACGATCGGCGACGAAACTGCCGAGGCGGTCGACCTTTTTTTCCAACATTTTACATATCATATCCACAACGAACAGATTGAGGGGGACGAAGCCACCGTCAGCGTCAATATCACGAATATTGACACGCGCGCGCTCGCCCATGATCTGTGCATGCAGCTTCACCGCGACTCGGCTGTCCTCTTTCCTGACGCAGCCGCCTCGTCCACAACCGACTATTACCGTCTTCTGCGCGACACGCTCTCTTCAAATGCGTATGAGGAAACCGTCACGACCGCATACTTTCACCTGAAAAAGGAGGAGGCCGGATGGACAATCCTCGCGGACAGACAGCTTGAGGACGAGCTTGTCAGCGGTTTTATTTCCTATATGAATGATCCGCACATTCTTTCTGCGGCCGATGTGCTTTCCATACACCTTGACGCGCTCGGCGTCCTGACTGATGAGCAGTGGGCGGAATATCTTGACATTGAGGATGTATTCGCAACGTACAACACGGATTATTATCAGGCGATCGACGCAGAATATGTGCGCCAGCTTGCGGACGCCTACGGCTACGAAATCCTCCGGTGCGACGAAGACGGCGACACCGCCACGGCTGTAGTCCGCGTCACGAGCACTGACATGACAGAAGTACTCTCCGCGTACAAAGAGCATCTCCTCGCCTATGCCGCGACTACGCGTTCTATCCGGGATGACGATGTCGCCGTCTCAAACGAAACTGCGCGCCTGCTGCTTCAGTCTCTTGAGGACAATACGCAGACAGACGCGACAGATGTTGAACTCACCTTCCGCAACAACGGCGAAACGTGGGAAGTATACTTCAATACAGAATTTACGAATGCGCTGATGGGCGACATTTCCGGGGCAATCGAAACCTTCAATTCGATCACGCACGAACCCGCGCCGGAGATCGTAAATCCCGCCTGATCAAAGAGAAGAAGCCTCAGAACAGTTCCTCCAGACGGTCAAGCGCCGTCTCGGTCTGCTCTCCCGTCTCCATATCCTTGACGCGCACGAGATTATCCGCAAGCTCCTGCGAGCCGATAATCACGGTCTTCTTCGCGCCGAGCTTGTTCGCGTATTTCATCTGCGCCTTCACGCTGCGGTCCATGTAATCTGTCTCGACGACAATGCCCTTTTTGCGCAGATCATGAACAATGCGGTACGCCCTGCCGCGCGCCTCTTTGCCAAGGATGCCGACATACAGTGCGACCGGCTCCTCCGGCGGAAACTCGACGCCCTCCCGCTCCATAAAGTACAGAATGCGCTCAATCCCCATGCCGAAGCCGACGGACGGGATATCCTGCTTCTCGTCGATCTCATGGATCAGGCCGTCATAACGTCCTCCTCCGCAGAGCGTGAAGCCCTCGGAATTGACGAACTCAAACACCGTCTTCGTATAGTAATCAAGTCCGCGCACGATGCCGGTATCAACCACGTACCCGATCCCAAGCTCATCCAGCAGCCCCTTGAGCTCCTCAAAATGTTCGCGGCACTCATCATCGAGATATTCGATAGTCCGCGGTGCATTCTCCACAATCTTCTTGCAGGAATCCACCTTGCAGTCAAGTACGCGCAGCGGATTCTTCTGCATCCTCTCGCGGCACGTCGGGCAAAGCCCGTCCTCGTGCTGCTTCAGATAAGCAAGCAGCGCCTCATTGTAAGTCTTACGGCAGTTTTTGCAGCCGATGCTGTTGATATGCAGCTTCGCGTCCTTCAGTCCGAGCTTCGCAATCAGCTCCGTGATCAGCGTGATCAGCTCCGCCTCCGCAAGCGGGCTCTTCGAGCCGACAAACTCAACGCCGAACTGGTGATGCTGGCGCAGTCTTCCGCTCTGCGGCTTCTCATAGCGGAACGCCTGTGTCACGTAGTAGAGCTTCGTCGGAGCCGGCTGCGCATACATATTGTGCTCGAGATACGCGCGCATCACGCCCGCGGTTCCCTCCGGCTTCAGCGTGATGCTTCTGCCGCCCTTGTCCTCGAACGTGTACATTTCCTTCTGGACAACGTCGGTCGTCTCTCCCACGCCGCGCGAAAACAACACGGTGTGCTCAAACATCGGCGTAATAATCTCACTCATATGGTACGTCCGCGCAATCTCCCGCGCCGTCCGCTCGACAATCGCGCGCTTTCTCATTTCCTCACCGTACCAGTCCTGTACCCCTCTGGGTGCCTGTGTAATCATCTCTCTGCCTCCCTTATATAACCTGTTCCAGCCCGCCATTTTGCAGCAGCTCCGCGATCCCGTCGCTGTTCACCACATTCATAAAAGCCAGAAACACCTGTATATCAAAATTTTTTGATTCCTGAATCATCATCTCCATCGCCGTTCCCACATCGAACGCCTTGCGGTACGGGCGGTCCATCGTCAGGGCCGCGAACACGTCGCAGACACGCAGGATGCGTGAACCGAACGGGATATCCTCCCGCGTCAGGTTCATCGGATAGCCGGTGCCGTCACAGTTTTCATGGTGGAACTTTACGATATCCACAATCTTCTGCGAATAGCCCTTCTCCTGTAAGATCAGCGCACCGAGCAGCGAATGGCGTCGGACGTAGCGCATCTCCTCAATGATCAGCGTCTCATCCTCATGCCCCTGCACATACTTTGCAAGCTCGAGCTTGCCGATATCATGGACAAAGCCTGCTACCGCCAGATCGTGGCATTCATCGTCCGGCAGTCCCAGCTCCCGGCCTACCCGGTACGCCAGATTGCTGACCGTCATTCCATGCCCGATCTCTGTGACAACGCTCGGACGGATAATCGGATATTGTTTCTTATATTCATGACTGACTGCGTCCATGAAGCCCCGACCTCTTTCTCTCAATCATTTCATCGATGCGATCGATATAATTCCTGATGTCCTTCACGTTCTCAATCCGCTCGATGCGGTCCTTCGCCCAGACAAGCTTCGTAGCCGCCCCTGCCCCGAGCGCAAGGATGCTCTGCACCTCTTCCATGATCAGGATATTGTAAATGCCTGCCTTGCCCTCGCCTGCATAGCCGACATTCTCGAAATTGCCCGCCATGTTCTTCTGACGGTAGAGATAGTACGGGTACAGCCCGAGCTTCTGCGCGTAGGACGCCGCCATATCCATGATCTCCTGGCTGTTCGTCATCGTCAGCTCCTTGTGCTCTTCCTTGAAAAGCTTCAGTCTGGCGGCCCGCTTAACTGCAAGGGAATGCACGGTGATGCTGTCAGGGGCAAGCTTCGACAAATATTGCATCGTGTGCTCAACCTCCGGCTTTCCCTCTCCCGGCAGCCCGACAATCAGATCCATATTGATATTGTCAAAGCCAAGCTCCCGCGCCAGATAAAACGCGTCAACCGTCTGCTCTACCGTATGCCGGCGGCCGATCAGGTCGAGTGTCGGCTGGTTCATCGTCTGCGGATTGATCGAGATACGCGTGATCCCATGCGCCCGCAGCACCTCGAGTTTCTCTCTCGTAATCGTGTCGGGCCTGCCGGCCTCGACCGTAAATTCCAGCAGCTTATCGTAACAGAAGCTCTGCTCCAGCTTGGTGAGCAGGCGGTCAAGCTGGTACGGCTCGAGTGTCGTCGGCGTACCGCCTCCGATATAGACTGTATTCAGCTCCCTGTCGGCAAATGCCTCCGACGCATAGTCGATCTCACGGCAGAGCGCATCGAGATACGCATCCACCTGATCCCGCCAAAGATGCAGCGGGCTCGAGCTGAACGAGCAGTAAAGACAGATGCTCGGGCAGAACGGAATGCCGACGTAGAGACTGTAGCCGTTCTGATAATTGATATCCTTCAGGATATGGCGCTCCCTGTTCGCAATCATGACGGCGAGCGACGTCTTCTCATTGCTCGTATAGTACGTCTTTCGCATATAATCCGCAATGTCGGAATTCTTCCAGCCCTGCTCGAGCAGGCTCATCGGAATCTTGACCGGCCGGATGCCCGTCAGGTTGCCCCACGGAAGCTTCCGCCCCGTACAGGACGACAGAACGCGGTAGAGAAGCCGCTTCAGGACATTCTTCACCTCGGTGCGCGCAAGCGAAGGATTATAAGAGTCCGATTCGTCTGCTTCGGCAGCTCCGCCGCAAAAAATCTGAATGCGGATCGAAGCCTGATTCTCCGCCGCGCTGCCATCAGCAAACGAGATCACCACGCACCGCGTCACCTCATCCACGCGGTCCGGCGCCTTCTTCCTGTCCGCGATCTCCTGCACGGTCTCCCATGTGTAGCCTACGCGGACCTCCTGCTCCGGATAGAACGCCTTGACGAGCGAATGCACGTCATATTCAAAATGTTCCCGGTTTAACTGTACTGTAATCATAATCTTCTCGCCTAATATGGATTATATTTTTTCTCAAAACCGATCTGTGTGCGCTCCTCATGTCCCGGCAGTACCAGCGTCTCATCCGGCAGTGCAAACAGCCGCTCATGGAGCGAACGGTGCAGCGCACTCATGCTGCCTGTCGGGAAATCCGTGCGCCCGACACTCGCGTAGAACAGCGTATCTCCCGAGAACACGACAGACTCTTCCGCGATATAGTAACACGCTCCGCCAACCGTATGGCCCGGCGTATGCAGCACCTCGATCTCAAATCCGGCAAGCGTCACCCGCTCCCCGTCCCTGAAATACCGGTCGGCCGAAGCCGTAAAGCCATGCCCGGCCATCGCCGCAGAGAGGTTCTTGCCGGCATTTTCCAGAATCTCCTGCTCCGCCTCATACGCGCAGACCGGGATATTGTAATGATCATGCAGCTCCTGCGCCGCACCGATGTGGTCAAAATGTCCGTGCGTCAGCAAAATAGCGACGGGACAGCCGCCCATCGCAGTGATCCTGCTGATAATCCTTCCGGCATGGTCGGCAGGATCGATGATCAGGAGCTCTCCTGTTTCCTGGTTTTTCGCAAGGTAGCAGTTCGTCGCCACCATGCCGAGTACAAGCTTCTCCACCTGCAGCTTTCCCATATCACACCTCCGAAACCATTGTCACTATCCTGTTCTATTTCCACGCGTCATCCGCCGGAATCACGCATATGCGCCATCCGCGAAAGCGGCGGGCCTCAGCCCGTCGTACGCTCGATGTCAAGCACGCTCTCGACCTGACGGATCTTGTCGATCAGATAATTCAGCGTCCCCTTGTCCGGCACCTCGAACGACATCGCGATCGTCGCCGTACCCTGCTTGCTGGTACGGGAGTTCACCGAGAGCACATCGATCTTGCGCTCCGTGAAAATCTTCGTGATATCGACGAGAAGCCCTGTCCTGTTGTTCCCGTAAATAATAATCTCCGCAAGATAGAGTCCCTTGTCCCCTGCCGCGGCGTCCTTCTGCCACTCGGCATCGATGAGGCGCACGCGCTCCTCCTCCGGCAGATTAATGATATTGATGCAGTCGGTCCGGTGCACCGTAACGCCGCGCCCGCGTGTCACGAAGCCGACAATTTCATCGCCCGGGATCGGGCTGCAGCATTTCGCGAAGCGCACGCTGACATCGTTGATCCCCTGCACCATGATACCGCCCTTGGACTTCTTGACGCGCACAGGCGTCGCCTCCCGCGCGCTCTGGACCGCCTCAATGATCTGTTCGTCCGTGACCTCTTTCCTGTGCGTCTGCTCATAACCCTCGAGCAGCTTATTCACAATCTGGCCTTCCTTGAGGCCGCCGTGTCCGAGCGCCGCAAGCACCGAATCCCAGTCGCGGAAGCCGTACTTCACAAGCACGCGCTCCATATACTCCGGCCGCAGCAGATCCGACTGCACGAGCCCCTTGGATTTGCAGTAGGAAGCGAGCATCTCCTTGCCCTTTACGATATTGTCTTCCTTGAGCTCCTGCTTGAACCACTGGTTGATCTTGTTCTTCGCCTGCGAGCTCTTGACAATCTTGAGCCAGTCACGACTCGGACCGCGTGAATTCTGCGAGGTGATCACCTCAATGCGGTCTCCGTTCTGGATCACATAGTCGATCGTAACGAGCTTGCCATTGACGCGCGCGCCGATCATGCGGTTGCCGACCGCGCTGTGAATGCTGTACGCAAAGTCAATCGGCGTCGAGCCGTTCGGCAGGTTCTTCACGTCCCCGGCAGGCGTAAAGCAGTATACGCTCTCGGCAAACAGGTCGAAATCACTCTTGAGCAGGCTCATGAACTCGCGGTTGTCCGAGCGCTGCCAGTCCAGCACCTGACGCAGCCACGAGAGCTTCTCCTCCTCGCTGCGCGTATCGCCCTTCTTGCCGTCGGCGACCTCCTTGTACTTCCAGTGCGCCGCGATACCGTATTCAGCCGTGCGGTGCATCTCAAACGTGCGGATCTGGATCTCAAACGGTGTGCCGTTCGGCCCGATCAGCGTCGTGTGCAGCGACTGGTACATGTTCTGCTTCGGCATCGCGATATAGTCCTTGAAGCGCCCCGGGATCGGCTTATACATCTCGTGGATCACGCCGAGGGCCGCATAGCAGTCCTTGACCGTATCGACGATAATCCGCACCGCAAACAGATCGTAGATCTGGTCGAGCGTCTTCTGCTGGTTGACCATCTTCTTATAGATACTGAAGAAGTGCTTGATGCGGCCGTCAATCTGCGCCCGGATGCCCGCCGCCTCAATGTGACAGCTAACCTCCTCAACAATATTGTTGACGAACGCCTGGCGCGCATCCCGTTTCAGGGCAATCTTCTCAACGAGATCGTAATAGACCTCCGGCTCCAGATATTTGAGCGACAAATCGTCGAGCTCGACCTTGATCTTGGAGATGCCGAGCCTGTGCGCGATCGGCGCGTAGATATCCATCGTCTCGCGCGCCTTCTCACGCTGCTTCTCCGGCGACCAATACTTCGCGGTACGCATATTGTGAAGGCGGTCGGCCAGCTTGACAAGAATGACGCGGATGTCCTTTGCCATCGCCAGGAACATCTTGCGCAGGTTCTCCGCCTGCACCTCGACCTTGTCTGCGGAATACGACAACTGTGTCAGCTTCGTGACTCCGTCCACGATCAGGGCGACCTCCGAGCCGAACTCCCGCTCAACCTCCTCCGAGTTCATGATCGTATCCTCAACCACATCATGAAGCAGCCCTGCTACAATCGTCTCCTTATCCAGCTCCAGATCCGCCAGGATAATCGCGACACAGAGCGGATGGATGATATACGGCTCTCCGGACCTCCTCCGCTGCTCCTTGTGCGCCTCGTCCGCAATCCGGTACGCCTTCTCGATCATCGAGATATCATCGGAAGGATGGTACTTGCGGACGCTCTCTATCAGCTCCTGATACAGCACATCCGGGCTTGTGAAATCCTCCATCGTTTTCACATTTGCATCTGCTTTTTTAATTTCATCGATTCTATTCTGCTTCGTTCTCGTATCCATACACCTGACTCCACATTTCCCGCAACTGCGTCCAAAACACAAACTTTTCCATCCCGCCTCCGGCCGCACCGCGAACCGGAACGCTATTTCCCTTCGTAGCAGATCACAGACTCCACATCGTAATCCGCAAGCCGGCTGCGGCCGTCAAGTCCGGCAAGCTCCATCAGGAAAAGGACCTTGACAACCTCGCCGCCAAGCTCCTCAACCAGCTTGACAGCCGCCTCAACCGTACCGCCTGTCGCGATCAGGTCATCGATCACCACGACCTTCTGTCCCGGCCTGATCGAATCCTTGTGTATCTCAACCTCCGCCATGCCGTACTCAAGCTCATACCTGCGCGAAACCGTCTCGCACGGCAGCTTGCCCTTCTTGCGCACCGGCACGAACGGCTTGTGCAGATTGTACGCAATCGGCATACCAAAGATAAAACCGCGGGACTCTGCCCCGACTACAACGTCAAAATCGAGCCCCTCCAGCTTCTGCTGCATCAGGTCGATCGCCAGCTTCAGTCCGTCCGCATCCTGCAGAATGCTCGTGATATCCCTGAAAATAATGCCCGGCTCCGGGAAATCCGGGATGCTTCTGACGTATTCCTCAATTTTCTTCATAATCCCCACTCCTTTGCTGTCCTAAAAACATTCTTTCAGTATACCATTTTCTGACTTATTTCGCAATATACTGTCGGTCAAAAAAAACGGTTATAAATCCACATCCCCACTCCCACAATTAACAGGACCGGGAGCAGGCTCCACAAAATCTTAAAGACAGTGCCGAGTATCAGAAAAACGACTGCAAGAACCGCTATCAGGATCAGAATCCCCTTGATCTTCTGCGCGTTTGTCCTGACCTTGTCCCGGACCGACTCCTTCGGCCCGTCTGTGTAGACCGTCTCGGCATCATCATCCGGCATCCCGCCCATGAAGATGCGCCCTCTGCCAAAGCCTGCCGCCGCGTCCTGCTCCTCCTCGATCTCGTCTACCTGCAGAATCGTCCGCGCGATCAGACGCGGATCGCCCAGCGAGGCGAGCACCTCGGCCTCCGTACGCCCGTTCCTGATCTCCTGATCCATATACTCCTCATAATACCGGATATTGTCCGCAACCTCCGCCTCAGAAAGCTCTCTGTTCAGAATCCGCGCCAGAGTATCCAGAAATTCCTGTCTCGTCATGTTGGCACCTCCCGCCCTGATCCGGCCCGGCATCCGCCGCGCCCGTAAAGTTTGAAAAGAGTATACATGAATCTTTCTGATTGCGCAAGCCCCGCAATTAAAAGAAAAGCTCCGTCGCAGACCAGAAGAAATCGAGCAGGGAAGATTTTCCCCTGCTCGCCGCGCCGGGCGTCTGTCAGCTATGCTGACAATCTTCCTTTGGACGCCCGTGCGCATAATCAGTACCACCGGCTAAGCCGGTGGTTTGATTTTCGCCCTATAAGGGCTCGTTCCCGGCGCTGGAGTCTAAAGACTCATCGAAAGGTTCGCCAGCCGCAACGTCAGTTACCTGCTA
>Ga0129308_1002899_pt1 | contig 13401 bp, 10 predicted proteins | sample L827metagenome_FD_94440 | JGI IMG/M metagenome (GOLD analysis project Ga0129308, IMG submission 94440) | Ring-tailed lemur group fecal microbial communities from Wisconsin, USA - L827 metagenome | ecosystem: Host-associated > Mammals > Digestive system > Large intestine > Fecal | place: USA...
AGACACGCGACTCAGCGGGCGGCACACCGGGCGACGATACATATTAAAAGGCCAGGTCCGACTCAAAAAGCCGGGCCTGGCCGATTATTGCCTCTTGACAATGTTCTGCTCATATTAAAAGGCAGCGAGGCGCTCTATGCGATCGTCCCGTTGGCAGTTGTGGAGGCCATCGTGCTCGCCGTGAGCCTCACGACCAAGAAGCGGGCGACGCGCGACACGGTGATCGACGTGAGCGCGGTCGTCTACCTCGCCTTCGGCGCATGGCTTCTGTGCTCGGCAAAGCTCGACCTGCTGCCGCAGAAGATGTTCCCGGCGCCGGGGTACGTGCTCAAGCGCATCGTGGAGGACTGGGAGCAGATCTGGGAGGGAATCGGCAGCTCGCTGGGGCTCATCGGCGAGGGATTCCTGCTCGGAGGCGCGGTCGGCATCGTGGTCGGCCTGGCACTGGGCGCAAACGCCCGCAGCTGCCGGGCGACCGAGAAAATCGTGACCTTCCTTGCGGCGATTCCCCCCATCGTGTACATCCCCTACGGAATCGCCCTTCTGCCCACGTTCCGCGCAAGCTCGCTGCTCGTCATCTTCCTCGCCACGCTGTGGCCCACGCTCACGGCGACCCTGGCGGGCGTGCGCGGCGTCGAGCAGCGCGCCGTCGACTCGGCGCGCGTGCTGGGCGTGCGGGGCCCGACGATGCTCTTCCGCGTGATCTTGCCGGCAAGCCTGCCCTTCATCTTCAACGGGCTCAACATGGGCCTGTGCATGTCGTTCATCCTGCTCACCTCGGCTGAGATGATCGGCGGGAACACCGGCATGGGCTACTACGTCAAGTTCTACTCCGACTACGGCGACTATTCGCGCATCCTGGCCGGCATCATCGTCATCGGCGTGGTGATCTGCGCCATCTCGGTGGCGTTCGCCAAGGTTCAGCAGCACCTCACGCGCTGGAAGTAGTGTGGGCGAGCGGCGGCTTAAAAGCATGGAAACACAGGCGACGGTACAATGAAACAACCCTGGCGAGGTTGCCGCGGACACCTGCGACAACCTCGCCTTTTGCTAGGAATCACACGGTTGAGGGAGCCATATGATCGAGATACTCTGGCATGGCCGCGGAGGCCAGGGCGCCTTCACGGCGGCCCGCCTGCTGGGCGCGGCGTGCTCCATGGCGCCGGGACGCCACGCGCTGGCGTTCCCGTCGTTCGGGCCCGAGCGGCGAGGCGCCCCCATGCGCGCGTTCACCAAGCTCGACGACCGCCCCATCGGCGACCGCAGCGCCTCTACCAGGGCCGACTTCGTGGTCTACCTGGACGAGACGCTCCTTGCCCCGGGCTGGGAAAACGAGCTCAAGCCCGGCGGGCGCGTGCTGGTGAACAGCACGGCGGCCTTTGCCGACCCGCGCGTCACGGCGATCGACGCCGACGGCATCTCGACCGAGGTGCTCGGCCGCGCCATCCCCAACACCGTCTTTTTGGGAGCGCTCGCCGCCCTGTGCGAGGAGGTGCGCGCCGAGGACGTGTGCGAGGCCATCCGCCAGTACATGCCCGAGAAGCTCCATGCCAAGAACCTCGCGGTGGTCGAGCGCGTGCTGGCGGAAAAGGACGCGTGGGGCGCAAGGTGCGCCGAGGCGGCGTGCGAGCCTGCCCGTGGGAACAAACGCGCACTCGTGGGCGAGGACACCACCGCCCACGAGTGCGACCATGCGCCCACAGACGGCGCGACCGTCACGACTGACGCAAACGTCCAGGCAGCAGGCAAGGAACACCCTGCCTCGGGCGCTGCGCCGCAGGTCTTAACCGATGCAGCCCACGACCTCGCACCCGCGGCTCCCTCCCCCGCCCTTCTCGGCTGCGACGGTGCGCCCCGCATCATCCCGACTCTGCATGAGGCGCGCCTCGACCCGGCCGTCTTTGCCCGCACGACCTGCTTCGAGGCGGGCCACCTGGTCTCCAAGAACGCCGGCTGGCGCTCGGTGCGCCCCGTGCTCGACGAGGCCGCCTGCACGCGGTGCCTGCTGTGCTACATGCAGTGCCCCGACGGCACCATCTACAAGGTGGCCGACGAGGACGGGCGCGGCGGCATCCGCCTGGGTGTGGACTACGACTTCTGCAAGGGCTGCGGCGTGTGCGCCAAAGCCTGCCGTTGCGGCGCCATCTCCATGGTGCCCGAGCACGAGGAGGCACGATGAAGCGCTTCTTGTCGGGTGACGAGGCCTTCGCCGAGGGCGTGCGCCTGGCACGACCCCAGGTGATCAGCGCCTACCCCATCACCCCGCAGACCGTGGTGGTGGAGCGCCTCTCCGAGATGGTCGAGGCCGGCGAGCTCGACGCCAAATACGTCCACGTGGAAAGCGAGCACTCGGCGCTGTGCTGCGCCATGGGCGCCAGCGCCACGGGCGCACGCGCCTTCACTGCCACCTCGAGCCAGGGCCTGCTCTACATGGCCGAGGTCCTCACCTACGCCGCCGGCGGTCGCTTCCCCATCGTCATGATGAACGCCAACCGCTCCACGGCGCTTCCCTGGAACATCTACGGCGACCAGCGCGACTCCCTGTCGCTGCTCGACCACGGCTGGATCCAGTGCTACGCGCAGGACAACCAGGAGGCGCTCGACATGGCCCTCATGGCATATCGCCTGGCAGAGGACCCGCGCGTCATGACGCCCGTCATGGTGAACCTCGACGGCTTCACGCTCACGCACACCTACGAGACGGTGGATGTCCCCACCCCCGAGCAGGCCGACGCGTTCCTGCCGCCCTACGCCACGACGAACAAGTTCGACTTCGACCATCCCGTGAACATGGGCTACTCGGCCGGCCCCGAGCACAACCGCTACTACAAGTACTACGCCCACAAGGACATGCTCGATGCCATCGACGTCATCGACGAGGTTGAGGCCACCTTCGAGCGCACCTGCGGCCGGTCCTACACGGGCGCCTTCGAGGAATACCGCTGCGACGACGCCGAGTACGTCATGGTTTGCCTGGGCAGCGTGGCGGGCCTCGTGCGCCAGACCGTCGACCGCCTGCGCGAGCAAGGCATGGCGGCCGGCATGCTGCGCATTCGCTACCTGCGTCCCTTCGCCTCGCGGGACCTGGCGCTCACCCTGGCCCACACGCGCGCGGTGGGTGTGCTCGAGAAGGACGTGTCGTTCGGCGCGGAAGGCACCGTCTTCACAAACGTCAACTCGGCGCTCTTCCAGCAAGACGCGCATGTGCCCACCTGCAACTTCATCGGCGGCCTGGGCGGTGCCGACATCACGGCCGACCAGGTGGCAGGCGCGTTCAAGACGCTCACGTTTGCCGCGGGCGGGGCTGCCGAGCGCGTGCAGTTCCTTGGCATCAACTCCATGGCTGACACGTTCGGCTCAAAGAAGGGCAGGTAGGCCATGGCGGTAAACGCTCGCACCATCACCGACAACGAATACTTCTACGGCCACAAGGCCTGCGCGGGTTGCGCCGGGTCGCTCGTGGTACGCCAGGCCCTCAAGGTCCTGGGGCCCCGCACGATCTGCGCACTGCCGGCCGGCTGCATGAGCGCCGTGGGCTTCAACTTCCCCCAGCTGTGCTTCGCCAACAACGCCTTCATCACGCCCTTTGCGGCCACCGCATCGGTGCTCACCGGCATTCGCGCAGGTCTTGAGGCCCAAGGCGAGGACCCCGACACGTTCAACGTGGTAGGTTTCGCCGGTGACGGCGGCACGGCCGACATCGGCATCCAGGCCCTGTCAGGCGCCATCGACCGCAACGAGGACATCATCTACATCTGCTACGACAACGAGGCGTACATGAACACGGGCATCCAGAAGAGCGGCCTCACGCCCTTCGGCGCCCGTACCACCACCACACCCGCCGGCAAAAACGACCATGGCTGCCTCACGCAGAAGAAGAACCTCTTCGAGATTGTGTGCGCCCACGGCCTGCCCTACGCCGCCACCGCAAGCGTCGGTTACCTCAACGACTTCACCGCCAAGGTGGAGAAAGCGAGCAAGATTCGCGGCACGAAGTTCATCCACGTCATCGCCCCCTGCCCCACCGGCTGGGGCCACGCCACCGACGAGACGATCGACATCGCCAAGGAGGTCGTGGACTGCGGCCTGTGGTATCTGGCCGAGTACGAGGGCCCGACGGTGAGCGGCCTCGCCGGCGGCTCCTTCAAGCTCAACCGCAACCCCAAGGAATTCTCCGACGTGGCCCATTACCTGCGCCGACAGACACGCTTCCGCGCACTTGACGACGAGGAGATCGCCCGCGTCGTCGCCGGCCGCGACGCCAAGTGGGAGCAGATCCGCTCCAGCTGGGCCCGATAGCCCCCATCCCTCACCCGAAAGGACCCCCTTCATGAAAGCCCTCAGCACGTCGACCGACGGCTTCACCGACTCGGTCATCCGCCGCATGACCCGCGTGGCGCTCAAGCACGGCGCCGTCAACCTCTCCCAGGGTTTCCCCGACTTCGACCCGCCCAAGGAGCTCCTCGACCGCCTGGCACAGGTCGCCTACGAGGGCCCGCACCAGTACGCCCTCACCTGGGGCGCGCAGAACTTCCGCGAGGCGCTCGCCGCCAAGCAGCGCCGCTTCATGGGCATCGACGTCGACCCCGACAAGAACATCGTCGTCACCTGCGGCAGCACCGAGGCCATGATGTGCGCCGTGCACACCGTGTGCGACCCCGGCGACAAGGTCGTGGTGTTCTCACCTTTCTACGAGAACTACGGCGCCGACGCGATCCTGTGCCACGCCGAGCCCATCTACGTGCCGCTCGTGCCGCCCACGTTCACCTTCGACGAGGCCGTGCTCGAGGCCGCCATGGCGCAGGAGGGCGTGAAGGCGCTCATCCTGTGCAACCCCTCCAACCCCTGCGGCCGCGTCTTCACACGCGCCGAGCTTGAGACGATCGCGCGCCTGGCCGAGAAGTACGACGTGTGGGTCATCACCGACGAGGTGTACGAGCACATCGTCTACGCCCCCAACAAGCACGTGTATTTCGCCAGCTTGCCGGGCATGCAGTGCCGCACCATCTCGTGCGGGTCGCTCTCCAAGACCTACTCCATCACCGGCTGGCGCCTGGGCTACATCATCGCCCCCCAGGAAGTGGTTGAGGTCGCCAAGAAGGTGCACGACTTCCTCACCGTGGGCGCGCCCGCCCCGCTCATGGAGGCCGCCGTGGTGGGACTCACCATGCCCGACTCCTACTACGACGAGCTCTCGGCTGAGTACACCCACAAGCGCGAGCTCTTCTGTAACGGCCTGGCCGACCTGAACATGAAGTTCGTGGAGCCCGAGGGCGCCTACTACGTGATGTGCGACATCTCCGAGGCCGGCTACGCAAGCGACGAGGACTTCGCCTGCGACCTGGCACAATACGCCAAGGTGGCAGGCGTGCCGGGCAGCTGCTTCTTCCGCGAGCCCGAAAATCGCTACATCCGCTTCCACTTCGCCAAGTCGGACACGACGCTGCTCGCCGCACTCGAGAACCTGCACGGCTGGCAGGACAAACTACCGAGGCACTAGGGGCGCGCTGTCCAAAGCCTGCCCGCCACACAAAGAAACCCCCTGGGTGCCGCGAGATTTTCCCGCATGCCCCAGGGGGTTTCGTGTGTCTTGCGAACCTTTCGCGCGTTTGGCCGCGCGCCGCGAACGCTTACTTAAGCAGCGGGTCGTTCTTGAGTTCCTTGATGAACGCGGAGACCATGAACGCGGAGATAACTGCCATCACACCGCGGATGATGAGCATGATGCCCAGGTAGATGATGAAGAGGCGCGGGGCCATGAGAATGAGTACGCCGCAGATGACCGTGACGATAGCACCCAAAATCTCCAAGACCATGGGACCCGTGCCGATGACACGCTTCATGCGCACGCTTGCCACAGCGTCCATCACGCCGGTGACGATAAGGGCGATGCCGCCGAGCATGGCGATGGTGATACCGCCGATAAGGGGGTGGATAAGGAACATGATGCCCACGATCACATCAAGGATGCCCATGAACAGCGTCGAGCCTCCGAAAAGGGTGAAGGCACCCAGGTCGAAGAACGTGGCGATGCGCGTGATGCCACTTGCGAGGAAGCAGATACCGGCCACGCCAGCCACCACGGCGAGCAAGGCGGCGGGCCACGCAATGCATGCAACACCGGCCAGCGTCACCAAGACGCCCAACGCGACAAACCACCACTTGTAATGGCGAGATTTCTTCTCAGGCTCGATGACTTGGGCCTGTACCTCGATGGGCTCGGACATACCGTACCCCTTTCTCACGCTCACGCAGCGCGGCCGCGCACCTTGCCAAGCATGCTCGCCGCATCTGCAACCGTAATTTCTCGGCCACGTTATACCACACTTGGGGCCTTTCATACGTGCCCATTGCCCGAGTAGAAAAACGTGTGAAATATGTCAGCTCTATGGTGAAGTGTTACAGAAAGGCTAACGCAAAGGGTAAATAAGCAATTTTCCTTGCACCAGTGCGAAACAATCGTTAATAATGCGCCACGTGCTTTCGTTGAAGCTTTCGGGATGCCACAGGGCAAACCGGAAGCGGAGAAACCTCTGGAGAACTCTTAAGTGAGTGCCGAAGGGGCAAGGCGGTACAAGATGTACCAGCCGAAACTCTCAGGCAAACGGACAGAGGCGGTGCGCATCCTGGTAGCGGGGAGACTCGTATCTCCTACGCTCAATGGGCGACAAGCCGACCTACGTCCTTTCTCCAGCCGTAAATGTATGTGTTACGACTTGGAAAGGAACGACCCAAAGTGCAAGAAGAACTGCTCGAGATTGTACAGACGATCAACTCCTACCTTTCAAATTACGTGCTCATCGTGCTGCTCATCGGCGCGGGCCTTTTCTTCACCATCCGCACCCGCGGTGTGCAGTTCCGCTGCTTCGGCGAGGGCATGCGCCGCGTGTTCGGCAATTTCTCCCTCAACGGCAAGAAGCATGAGAGCGGCATGAGCTCCTTCCAGGCGCTCGCCACCGCCGTTGCCGCCCAGGTGGGCACCGGCAACATCGTGGGCGCCTGCGGCGCCATCCTCGTGGGCGGCCCGGGCGCCATCTTCTGGATGTGGCTCATCGCCATCCTGGGCATGGCCACCAACTACGCCGAGGCTGTCCTGGCTCAGAAGACCCGCAAGGTCGACGCCGACGGCACTGTGCACGGCGGCCCGGTCTACTACATCAAGACTGCCTTCCACGGCAAGTTCGGCACCTTCCTGGCCGGCTTCTTCTCGGTCGCCATCATCCTGGCCCTGGGCTTCATGGGCTGCATGGTGCAGTCCAACTCCATCGCCTCCACCTGCGCCACCGCTTTCAGCATCCCCGCGTGGATCATCGGCCTGCTCGTGGCCGCTGTCGCCGGCTTCATCTTCCTGGGCGGCGTGAAGCGCCTCGCCTCCGTCACCGAGAAGATCGTCCCCTTCATGGCCATCATCTACATCATCGGCGGTCTGGCCGTTCTCATCTCCCACGCCAGTCAGGTGCCCGCGGCCTTCGGCCTCATCTTCGAGTGCGCCTTCAACCCCCAGGCCCAGGTGGGCGGCGTGACCTTCGGCATCATCGCCGCCATCTCCCAGGGCGCCAAGCGCGGCCTGTTCTCCAACGAGGCCGGCATGGGCTCCACCCCGCACGCCCACGCCCTCGCCAACGTCAAGACCCCTCATGAGCAGGGCGTCGTCGCTATGATCGGCGTGTTCATCGACACCATCATCGTCGTCTCCATCACCGCCCTCGTCGTCATCACCATCCTCTACACCGGCGACGGCGTGCTTGCCCAGGGCCTCTACGACGGCGTGGACAAGACCAACATGGCTCAAATCGCCTTCTCCAGCCTCATGGGCGGCAACCTCGGCAACATCTTCGTGGCAATCTGCCTGCTGTTCTTCGCCTTCTCCACCATCCTTTCGTGGAACCTGTTCGCCAAGATCAACGTAATCTACCTGTTCGGCAAGAAGGCCGTGCCCGTGTTCTCCGCCATCGCCCTCGTGTTCATCTTCCTGGGGTCGCTGCTGTCCAACGACCTCGTGTGGGAGCTGGCCGACATGTTCAACCAGCTCATGGTGCTGCCCAACGTCATCGCGCTCGTCGCCCTCTCGAGCACCGTGGCCCTGTGCGCCAAGACCAAGGGTGAGACGTGCGACCTTCCCGCCTTTGCCCAGGCAGACGAAGCGGCCAAGCAGGACTAACCCCTCGTAGCGTTTCTTTTTCGGCTGGCGCCTTGCCCCGTCCCCTTTTCGCCCGCGCGGCGCATCGGGGGCGGGGCGCTTTTGTTGGCGGGGCTGGGCGGGAAGGCTGGCCCCCTCTCCCCACATGCAGACAAAATAGGTATGATTGCTTTCGAATTGGCAGCGCAAAGAGCACTCACCCGCAAGAAAACCGCCCCTCCGGCATGAAAGGACAGCCCATGGACAACCGCACGTTTGCACCCGGCGACATCGTGCGCAACTTCAAACGCGAGACCGTGGACGACGGCAGCCAGCGCTACCTTTACCGCATCCTCGCGTTTGCCCGCCACACGGAGACCGACGAGGAGCTCGTGGTGTACGAGGCGCTCTACCCGCCCTTCGGCGTGTGGTGCCGGCCCCGCGCGATGTTTGAGAGCGAGGTCGACCACGCGAAGTACCCCGACATCAAGCAGACGTGGCGCTTTGAGAAGGTCGACGCGTCGGAGCTGTAAAGAAAAACGGCCCGCATGCTGGAGTTTTCCAACATGCGGGCCGTTTGCGTACGGCGTGCGAGGGACCTAATCCTGACTTGGCTGCGTCGGAGCCTGCACCGGAGCCTGCGTCGTGGCTTGCGCGCGCATCGCCTCGTGCTCCTGGGCCACCTCGTTGATGAGGTCCACCACGGGCCAGTCTTTGTTGGTCTTGGTGAGCACGGCCTTGTAGTTCACGGAAGCGCCTGCCTGACGGCTGCGCAGGAGAAAGTCCTGCAAAAGCGGCTCGGAGAAGTTGGCGAGCAACATGAACTCGCACTCGGGCGCAGGGCCGGCATAGGGCATGAGGGCTGGGCGCATGCCTACGAGGCCCAAAGCGGCGCCGGCGGAATCGCCCAGGCGCTCGGGCAGGACGGTCTTGACCACCACGCTGAGCTCCTTGAGGATGGCGCGCACCGCGTCACCCTTAGGTGTGCCGCGGTCGAGCCCCCACAGCAGGGCCGCAGCCGTGGGCTTCGCCTTCCTGGCTTTCTGCTTCTGCGCGTTTCCCATCTTGCAAGCCCCTCTCGCGTGAAACCGGTATCCCAGCAGCCTGCTGGTATACCCACCAACACCACCGGCCAGGCAGCCGCCAGGTTGTGCTTGCGCTGCACGATTATTGTCCCAGCGTACCCGCCATGGTATGCCTGCGCTAGCCCAGCACGCACGCCAGCGCGGACATCATATATATAAGATGTCCGCGCTGACGCACAACAACCCCGCCTAACGGAAAAAAGCCCCGCAGCACCGCTCTTGAGAAAACGGCACCGCGGGGCTTCAAAGAATGCACTCAGGCGTACGCCTTAGAAGTAGCGCTCGAGCATGCCCTTGAGAGCCTTGCCGTGACGGGCCTCGTCGCGAGCCATCTCGTGCACGGTGTCGTGGATGGCGTCCAGGCCGTTCTTCTTGGCGCAGGTGGCAAGCTCGACCTTGCCGGCGGTGGCACCGAACTCGCAGTCGACACGCCAAGCGAGGTTCTCCTTGGTGGAGGCGGTCATGTGCGGCTCAAGCTCGTTGCCCAGAAGCTCGGCGAACTTGGCGGCGTGCTCGGCCTCCTCGAAGGCAGCCGTCTTCCAGTACTCGCCAATCTCGGGGTAGCCCTCGCGGCAGGCGATGCGGGCCATGCACAGGTACATGCCCACCTCGGAGCACTCGCCGGTGAAGTTGGCCTTGAGCTGGTCGAGGATGTACTGCTTGTCCTCGTCGGAGATGTTCTCGTTGTTCTTGACGGTCTTGGCGTACACGCCGTACTCATGCTCGGCGGCAAGCTTCAGCTCGCCCTCGACCTTCTCGAACATGGAGGCAGGGGCATGGCACACCGGGCACTCCGCCGGGGGCTCGGCGCCCTCGTAGATGTAACCGCAGACCTTGCAGACCCACTTTGCAGACATAGGTGTTCCTTCCTCTCTTTGCGAGACGGACTGAGCCGACTCACGTGTTTGGGTGATTTGAGCAGGCGCATCTTCGGCACGGGCAGCCTGCAGGGCAGGCACGGAGCCAACGGCCGCGCCGGTCAACTCAGGCTTGGCCTGGCCAAGGACGGCGCTGGAGCCCGCCTTGAGACGAGCGCGGTACTCGGCATACGTGAGGCTCGGAGCGTCGCGCAGGCAACGCGCCTCCACCACGCGAGCGGTGATTTGCACGTGGCTGCCGAGTTCGAGCGTCTCGATGACCTCGCACGACACCACGGCGCTGGCCTGCAGGGAATAGAGCAGATCGTTATTCGTACGCTCGAAGCCCTCAAGGTCGGCGAACTTATCGGCGCTGCGACCCGACTGCATGCCGAAGCGCTGGAAGAACTCCGCGGGGGTGTCCTGCGCGAGGACCGACAGGTTGAAGCGGCGCGAGGAACGGACGAGCTCAGGCGTGTAGTTGCCTGCCATGCACGATACCGTGATGCACTTGGGCTCGGCGGCGGACTGAATCACCGCGTCGACAATGCACGCGTTGTCCTTGCCTTGCCACTTCGTGCTGAGCAGATACAGGCCGTAACTCAGCTTGTAAAAAGCCTTTGAGTCAATCTGAGGCATCCTCGTCTCCCCCGTTTGCACAACCCGTCTTACACTTGCACATATTAAACCTTTTTTGATAATTATTATCAATAAGGAATAAGACGCGCGAATTCTTCATATTGCGACGGACCCGCAGCGCGCGATTCCGTCGTCTGAAACTGTAGGTTTCCCCGCGCCAACGTGCAATAATCAAACTGCTTGCAATAAACACCCTGTCACGGGAGGTATCACTATGGCTGCATCGCATGGACAGACGACCGAGACGCGCCCCTATGTGCCCTGGAAGCTGATGCACGACTTTATGTGCGACGCGTTCGTGGGGTACGGCGTGCCGCGCGAAGACGCCGAGATCTGCACCGACGTGCTGCTTGAGGCCGACCGCCGCGGCATCGAGAGCCACGGATGCAACCGTTTTAAGCCCATCTACCTCGACCGCATCCGCCGTGGGACCCTGTTGCCCACCACGCAGATCGAGGTGCTCAAGGAGACGCCCACCACGCTCGTGATCGACGCGCACGACGGCATGGGCATGGTGGCAAGCCACCACATGATGACGAGGCTCATCGAGAAGGCCAAGACATGCGGCATGGCCGGCGGCGCCATCCGCAACTCCACGCACTACGGCATCGCCGGGTACTGGACCAACATGGCCAGCAGCCAGGGGCTCATCGGCCTCACCGGCACCAACGCCCGCCCCTCCATCGCCCCCACCTTCGGTGTGGAGAACATGATGGGCACGAACCCCCTCACCTTCTCGCTTCCCACCGACGAGGACTTCCCCTTCTGCATCGACTGCGCCACAAGCATCGTGCAGCGCGGCAAGATCGAGTACTACGCGCGCCAGGGCAAGCCCACGCCCGCCGGCATGGTGGTGGGCCACGACGGCAAGACGATGACCGACAGCGAGGAGATCCTGCGTGCGCTCGTAGCTGGCGAGGCGGCACTCGCTCCCCTGGGAGGCGTGGGCGAAGAACTCGCAGGTTACAAGGGCTATGGCTACGCCGCCGTGGTCGAAATCCTCTCGGCGGCGCTTTCGGGCGGCCAATTCATGAAGGCGCTCACCGGCGTGGCGCCCGACGACAGCCCGCAGATGTACCACCTGGGTCACTTCTTCTTCGTGGTGGACCCCGAGGCCTTCATGGGCGTCGATGTGTTCCGCAAGACGGCCGGCGACATCTGCCGCGCGCTGCGTGCCTCCGAGAAGGCCCCGGGCGAGGACCGCATCTACACCGCCGGCGAGAAGGAATACCTCGTCTGGCTCGACCGCAAGGACAAGGGCGTGCCCGTGGGCGAGTCGGTTCAGCGCGAGCTCACCGCCGTACGCGACGAGCTGGGCCTGGAGTACACGTTCCCCTTTGAGGGATAGACGAGAAGGAACGGCGCCAATAACTGAGCGCCAGGGGTGCCCACACCGCAAGGGGCGGCTTCGATAACTCACACGCAAGGCCTGGCACCGGGATTCTTCTGATACCAGGCCTTTTGTTTTCAATTGCCATCAACTGGGATTACAACGGCCATTCATGTCTCAAATCCCCAAGACAGCCCCGGGCGACAATGCTCTTTATGCGCGTACCCCTATCCCCTGCCCGACTTACGCCAGGCGCAAACTCAGGTAGACAACGACCGCAACGAGGACGCACAGGCCAACGACGAAAAGCCAGCTGACGGGCCGGGCGAAGTTCATCGTCCAGCCAACGGAAAAGCGTTTGGCGACAAACACGGCAGGGTCGTCGGGGTTCCAGTAGAAAACTCCGGCCTTCCAATGCTCGTCCTGGTCGGTGCGCATCTCATCGTCGCCATGGGCGAGCCCCACGGCGCGGGAGCCATTCTGCCCGTAGCGCACAAACAACACGACGCTCCACGCCAGGGTTACAACAACAAGCACGGTGAGCGCGATCGCCCACGCACCCAGGCTCATCCAACCCGCCATGCACAAAGGAAAAGTGCCGAATGCAATCATGAGCAGGATGTTCATCGCCAAGGTAAAACGGCTCCACGCGCGGGTGAACAGCGCATATCCCAGAGCGCTCGCGTGCGGCGCTTCAGGCGAAACGGGACGCGACGAACGCACAATCGAGAGGTGCGCACCGGCAACGCACAGCCACACGAACAGCTGGAGCAGCGGCGAAGACGCCACGAGCCAGAGGGACTTATCCGCATACGAGTTCACGTTACCCGCCAGATCCATATGCATAGGCACCTGCTCGGGCATCTGAGGATAGAGCGCGAACCCAAGAACAACCGTAAGCGCGATGAGTGGCAGACACACCAGCTCGGCAGTAAGCGGCACCGGTCGGGGCAGCGGAGAACCATCGGGGCTGTCGGTCACCGCCACGCGCTCGCTGGAAACGGCCTGCCAGCCGCGCTTCCGCTTGAGCGCCCTCACCTTCGCACGAAAATGCAGCATGAGGGCAAATGAGACCACGGTCTGGAGCAGCACGGCACCGACCATAACCCAAGCGACGGCGTCGCCCCAGCTTGTGGCGATGCCACATGCCACAACGGCGGCGATGCCGACAAGCGCGAGCAGGACAACCGCGAGCGCATAGGTACGCTTCATGCGGCGCACTTCGGGCTCGGTATGCGCAATCGGGGGAACCGTGACGGCGAACAGCTCGCGGCTCGACATCATGTAAGGGATAGCGGCTTGCAAGCCTCCGCTTATCACAAGAGTGCCAACGAGCAAGGCAATCATCGAAATCGTAAAGTCAGCCATGAT
>Ga0129308_1002900_pt1 | contig 13401 bp, 11 predicted proteins | sample L827metagenome_FD_94440 | JGI IMG/M metagenome (GOLD analysis project Ga0129308, IMG submission 94440) | Ring-tailed lemur group fecal microbial communities from Wisconsin, USA - L827 metagenome | ecosystem: Host-associated > Mammals > Digestive system > Large intestine > Fecal | place: USA...
ATTCAGGAAATGTTTTTTATTCTTAAAGTTGCGGACAAAATCGTTTCCGCTGCCCACGGGCACGCAGGCCAGCTCCGCGTTGGAAAAGCCGTAGACGCCGGACAGCAGCCCGTTCAGCGTGCCGTCGCCGCCGCAGGCGTAAAAGCGCACCGGCTGCCCCGACTCGCAGCGTGACCTCACAAATCCCCGTCCCGATTCCAGCGTCATCGCCCGGTGGATCTCATAGTCCAGTCCCTTCCCCTTGACCGCCCTCAAAATCTTCGGCAGAAGTTCTTTTTCCGCCTTGCCCCGGCCCGCGTCCGGATTGATCAAAAATATATGTTTCATCTCTCTCTTCCCCCATGACAAACGTTCATTCATCTGTTTCAGCATACCACAATTCTCCCCAGTCCACAATACGCCGTATAGTACTGGTATCTTTTATCATATCTTGCGGAAGTGAAGATATGCCGCCGGATCTGTGTTTTTTACGCGGAACCTTTGTTTTTTTCTGGATTTTGGTATAATATATTCAGTGATAAACTGGAAGATCATTCCGCCGGACTGCAGAATGGCCGCCGGGCTTTTCCGGTCCGGGACAGCACAAAAAATAAGAAAAGAGGTACAATACCCATGGATCAGAGAATTGTAAAACTGGCGCAGGGACTGGTCAATTACTCCTGTTCAGTCAAAAAAGGTGAAAAAGTCCTGGTTTCCTACGAGGGCGACAGCGTAAAGCCCCTGGCCAAGCAGATCATCAAAGAAGTTTACAAAGCAGGCGGCTTTCCCTATCTGGAGATCCGCGATTCCTCCGTTCAGCGGGAGATCCTGCTGGGATGCAGCCAGGATCAGATCGAATTTATGAACGAATACCAGCTTCTGCAGATGAAAGGCATGGACGCCTATATCGCCGTTCGCGGAGCGGACAATACGGCGGAGTACTCCGATGTTCCCTCCGATAAAATGAATATGTACAATAAAATTCTCCGGCCGGTGCTGGACTATCGCGTAAACCACACGAAATGGGTCGTTCTCCGCTATCCCAACAATTCTATGGCCCAGCTGGCCCACACCAGTCTGGAAGCCTTCGAGGATTTCTATTTCGACGTGTGCAATCTGGATTATGCGAAAATGTCCAAAGCTATGGACCCGCTGGTGGAGCTGATGAATAAGACCGATAAAGTCCATTTGGTCGGTCCCGGCACCGACCTGACCTTCTCCATCAAGGGCATCGGAGCCATCAAGTGCGCCGGCCAGTGCAACATCCCCGACGGAGAAGTATACACAGCGCCGGTCAAGGAGTCTATGAACGGAACGATCTCCTACAACACGCCCTCTGAGGAACAGGGGTTCACGTATACGGATATCAAGTTTGAGATCAAGGACGGAAAGATCGTCAGCGCCTCAGCCAACAACGATAAGCGCATCAATGAGCTTCTGGACACCGACGAGGGAGCCCGCTATTTCGGAGAATTTGCCATCGGCGTAAATCCCTATGTGCTCCAGCCCATGATGGACACCCTTTTCGACGAAAAGATCGCAGGCAGCTTCCATCTGACTCCGGGCTGTGCCTATGAGGACGCCTTCAACGGCAACAAATCCGCTGTTCACTGGGATCTGGTCATGATCCAGCGCCCGGAATACGGCGGCGGAGAGATCTGGTTCGACGACAAGCTCATCCGCAAGGACGGACTCTTCGTCATCCCGGAACTGGAATGCCTGAATCCGGAAAACCTGAAATAAGACACGCAAAAACACCCGGCTACCGCCGCTTTGCAGCGATTTACGGGTGTTTTTTTATAACGTAGGAAAGATGGCCGGGCGATGTTTCCGAAACGGCACTTGGCGAGAGTGCCCCAGGGCCGTTCCTTCCTACTTCCTACTGCATCATTTCCAGAAACGCGCTCAGCCTGGTGTCGATCTGCCCGGAATCCGCCTGGGAATAATCTGTTTCCAGATAGAGATACGGGAGTTTCTTCTCCTTCGTGATGAAGCGCTTTACTTCCGCGGCCTCGATGGCGAACGTGTGGCATGCCTGCAGGACCACCTCGATCACGCCGTCGATGCGGTAGTCTGCGATCATCTCATCCAGAGCGTCCAGTCGTCCGGGATTGGGACTCATGACTGCGCAGTTGATGTTGAGATATTTTTTCGCCAGAGCCAGATAAGGATCGCCGCTCTCGGAAACCGCTTCCTTCTGCGCCCTGGGTCCGGAACAGCTGTCGAAGGCCACTACGCTGGCGCCCAGCAGCTCCGCCTGTTTGATGATCTTGTCGCGGACGCCGATGGTAGGACATCCGGTGATCATGATGCGCGGCTTTCTCCTGCCCTTTCCGTCTTCCGCCGCCCGGGCCAGGAATTCATTCCGCTTCTCTTCAAGGAGTTTTATTTTTTCCTCCGAAGTGAACATGAACTGAAGGGAGTCCATGATGGTGGAGATCTCGTAGCCGGATACGGGGCATGGCTCCATCCGCCCTACTTCGTAGAGTTCTACCATAGCCCGGCGTTCCCTGTTTTTCTGTACGATAGCCCGGTGCAGCGCTTCTTCCGTGATCTCTTTGCCCAGCTGTTCCCCGATAGCCAGAGCCGCCCGCCGGATCTCCTGTTCCCAGAAATCCAAGGCGCCGGTCCCCTCCCGTCCCGGCGGCAGCTGCATCACGTGGACGGGCTTCAGCTTTTTCATCAGCTCAAACATCTTTTTCTTGCCGTCGCAGGTAGTCTCGGCAAGGATCATATCGGAAAAGTAAAAATACGGGCAGGCGTCGCTGGCCGCCAGACCGTAACTGCATTTGATCAGCGGACACATATTCTTTGGCAGCGTTTTCTCCGCAAAAGCAATGCCGTCCTCGCTGGATCCGCAGAGCCCCACGCAGACGCCGTCCGCCGCCATCACCAGTTCCGAGGGGGTATAGGAACAGAACGTCCCCACCACTTTCTTCCCTTCCTCTTTCAGTTTCATCACGCGGAGAAAACCGTTTTTCTTCGCGTCGGTATAATCCTCAAAATTTGCGGGCAGTTTTAATTCACTCGTCATATTCTTACCTCATATCCATACATAAAAGCGCGGCGCCTATGGCTCCCGCGTATTTACCGTCTTTCAGACCTCTCACAGGCCGGCCCAGTTTTCCGGACAGGGTGTCTGCAAAATACGCCTGCTCCGACAATCCCCCTGTGAGCACGCAGGGTCCGTCCCCTCCGTGACGCATGCACAGCTGTGCCACCTTGGCCGCCACGGAATCTACCACACCGGCGGCGATATCCTCCCGGGGCGCGCCGCTTCCGATGTGACTGATCACCTCCGACTCCGCAAATACAGTGCACATGGCGCTGATAGCCAGAGGCTTTCCCCCCTCCGCCAGCTCAAACAGTCCGCTGATGTGGCTTCCCAGCCGATTCGCCATGATCTCAAGAAATTTTCCTGTGCCGGCGGAGCATTTGTCGTTCATAAGAAAATCCGTGACCACGCCGTCTTCCAGCGTGATGACTTTGGTGTCCTGTCCGCCCACGTCTATGATCGTGCAGTCTCCGCTTCCGGAGAGATATGCGCCTCCCCTGCCGTGACAGGTGATCTCTGTGATGCAGCGGTCCGCGTAGGGTACGGAGATCCGGCCGTAACCGGTGGCCAATACTTTCGTCTCCTCCGTCTCCACGGGTATCTCTTCCTCCGCCAGCCGCCTGCGGATCGTCTCAGCTGTCTCCCTGCTGCTCCAACCTGTGGGCAAAACGAAACAGCGCGGCTCCTGCCCCTCTTTGATCACCGCGGTTTTCGCCGCCGTTGAACCAATATCTATACCGATAAAATACATATGCACCTCTGCTTTTACATTTTGATCTGTCCTTATCAGACTATTGCGGCCGGACATAAAAGTCAAGTTTGTTGACGCATCGGGGCCGCCGTATCAAAAAAATCTATTGTTTTCTTATTTTATATATACAGATCAAATAGCTGGGAGGTGACAAAAACGGAGACCGGCCGCCATATTTCAGGCGGCCGGTCTCCGTTTCTTTGACATCTACTGTGATCCTGTCATCCTGTGATCAGGAGATCATTCGATAATACGCTTTCCCGTCTTCCTGTTCGACCCGGTATACGCCCCGGTTGTCGATAAAGCTGTCTTCCAGATAGGCCACCAGACTGTCAATGTCGTTCGTCCTCAGAAACAGTGCGTAGCCGCAGCTTTTCATCAGCCCGGGCGGCGTCTTTTTCAGCGTTGCCCGTATCTTCTTTTCCTGAACCTTTTCCTGCGCGTAGACCGCTTTATAAAAAGAAGAAAAGGCGATCATATATTCGTTCAAATTTATCCCTCTTTTCTAATGGGGCGGATCCTTCACCCTGCCGTCATTCGATCAGGGTTTTCAGCATTCGTATATACATTTCTGCAATTCCCGCTTTTTTCACATCGCTCTCCGCCACCAGCGGATGGCGTTCCAGTTCCTTTCCGTCCTTCATTACGATAAGCTCTCCGATCTCATCCCCCTGTTTGACGGGAGCGGTCAGGAGCTTCTTCGTCTCTACCTTCGTCGTCACGCTGTCCTTCTCGCCTTTTTTAACAAGAATGCTGACGTCTGACGAAGTGACGGCGTTGACGGTCTGCGGGCTTCCCTTATCCACGCCAACCGCGCCCATGACCTGTCCTTTCTGCGCTGCGTTCACGCTGTCATAGGTGGCAAAGCCGTAATCGAGAAGCCTTCCTGCTTCCGCAAAGCGGATCTTGGAAGTTTTGGCTCCCATGATCACGGCGATCAGCGTCAGATCGCCCTTTGTGGCAGACCCGGAGAGACAGTACCCCGCTTCCTGAGTAAATCCGGTCTTGATGCCGTTGGCGCCGGGATACTGTTTGATGAGTTTATTGGTGTTGGTGAGCCCCAGCTCCGTCTGTTTCTTGCCCGGCAGCCCAACTGTGATATTGGTCTGCCACGTGTTGAACCACTCTTTTGTCTGCGGATGCTTGATGAGCTCACGGGACATCAATGCTATATCATATGCGCTGGTACGGTGGTCTGCTACCGGCAGTCCGTTGGTGTTCACAAAATTCGTGTCCTTCATTCCCAGCTCCTGGGCCCTCTTGTTCATATTTTCCACGAAAATTTCTTCTGTGCCGCCCACGTACTCGGCGATGGCCACGCAGGCGTCATTGGCGCTGCAGATCGCCATGCCTTTCAGCAGTGTCTCCACAGTCTGCGTTTCGCCCGCCTCCATGAACATCTGACTTCCGCCCATGCTGGCTGCCCGCTGGCTGATGGTCACCGCATCGTTCATGCTGATCTGTCCCCTGTCCACCGCCTCCAGCGCCAGGAGCATGGTCATGACCTTTGTCACGCTGGCCGGCGGCAGCGATTCATGACTGTTCTGCTCGTAGAGCACCTGACCGCTCCCCACGTCGATGAGCGCGGCTGATTTGGCGTCGATCTTCAGACTGCCCTCGGCCGCCGCGATGGTACCGGGCTGCTGTTCAGCTTCAGCCGCGGTCTTTTCCTTATCTTTTGAGCCTGCCGCCGTCTCTTCTGCTCTCTGATCCTGCTGCGCGTCTTCCGCCAGGCAAAACGCCGGAATGCAGCTCAGACACAAAAGCAGCGCAAGCAGCGCCGCCGCACATCTGCCTATCCCTTTCTTCATATAAAAAACCCCCTTGCACGCAATTCATTCTTTTACAGAGTATTTTGCCGCAGGGGGGTTTAGAACTATTTACTGATCTCTATTTGCTGATCTCCCGTTACAGGACTTCGGCTCCGATCACCTGCCGGATCAGCGGCTCCGTCTCCGGTCTGGTCCGGGAGATGGAAAAGGCAGCCGCGCCTTCCGCCGCGCCTTTTTTTACTTTCTCCGGATCATTCCCGAAAAATGTGGCCAGAAGTTCGCCCTTTTTCACGGGGTCTCCCTTTTTTTTGTTCAGCAGGATCCCGGCCGCCAGATCCACGCCGTCCTCTTTCTTTTCTCTTCCGGCGCCCGTATGCTGGGAGGCCAGGCCGATCCGCCTGGCTTCCACGCCGCCGATAAATCCATCCTTCTCCGCGTAGATCTCCTGGGCGTATTCCGCCTGAGGCAGCAGGCTGTAATCCGACGCCGCTCTGCTGTCGCCGCCCTGCGCTCCGATAAATTCGCAGAACTTTCCAAAGCCTGCGCCGCTTTCCAGCGCCCTGACCGCCATCCTCTCGCCTTCCTCCGCAGTTCCCGCCAGGCCGCCGGCAAAGATCATCAACCCGGCCAGCTTCAGCGACAGCTCTGTGATATCCGCAGGTCCGCAGCCCTTCAGCGTGTCCGCGGCTTCCATTACCTCCAGACTGTTTCCCACCGCCCGTCCCAGCGGCTGATCCATGTCTGTGACGGCGGCAATCGTCTTTCTCCCGGCCTTGGTGCCCAGCTCCACCATCCACTGCGCCAGCTCCGCCGCGCTCTCCGGTTCTTCCATAAAGGCGCCTTTGCCGCATTTCACATCCAGCACGATGGCGTCGCTGCCCGAGGCCAGTTTTTTGCTCATAATGCTGGATGTGATCAGCGACAGATTTTCCACCGTGGCCGTCACGTCCCGCAGAGCATATATCTTTTTGTCCGCGGCCGCGATATGCGCCGTCTGCCCGATGACCGCCATGCCCACGCGGCGCACCTGCTCCAGAAAGTCCTCCGGTTCCATGGCGGTGCGGAAGCCCGGAATCGATTCCAGCTTATCCACCGTGCCGCCTGTGAATCCCAGGCCGCGTCCCGACATCTTCGCCACCGGCACGCCGCAGGACGCCGCCAGCGGCGCTGCGATCAGCGTGGTCTTGTCTCCCACGCCCCCCGTGCTGTGTTTATCCACCTTGACTCCCGGTACGGAAGACAGATCCACCAGGTCGCCGGAGCGCATCATGGCGTCTGTGAGCCAGAAGGTCTCCTCTTTGCTCATTTTCTGTAAAAAGATCGCCATCAGCAGCGCGGAAGCCTGATAATCCGGGATCGAGCCCTCCGTGTAGCCTTTTACGAAATATTCGATTTCCTCGCGGGAGAGCGCGCCGCCCTCCCGCTTTGTATAAATGATGTCGTACATATTCATATGGCTTCTACGCGTCCTTTCTGCTTCAACGCCTCTATTTCAGGATCATCTCCAGGAAACTGCTTCCGATCTGCGTGGATCCGGCGCCCAGATATTCGGAAACGGTGGCTCCAATATCCGCGAAACTGCCGCGCGTGCCCAGATCGACGCCTGCTTTTACATTCTCGCCGGACAGCAGAGCCGGAATGTACTCCCGCGTGTGGTCCCACCCGGAATGAACGGGATCGTTTCCGTGGTCGGCGCAGAGGATGAGGATATCCTCCGGACCCATTGCTGCTCTGATCTCAGGCAGCCTGGCGTCAAATTCCTCGATGGCCCGCCCGTAACCCTCCGGATCTCTGCGATGTCCAAATTTAGAGTCAAAGTCTACCAGATTGGTAAAGATCAGACCGTCAAAGGACTGCTTCAGCGCATCGATGGTCTTATCCACGCCGTCCATATTGCTTTCCGTGTGCACCGAATGTGTGACGCCCCTGCCGTTAAAAATATCGCTGATCTTTCCCACGGTATAGACGGTCTTCCCAGCTTCCCCCACCAGATCCAGAAGGGTCTTTTCCGGGGGCGATACGGCGTAATCTCTGCGGTCCGCCGTCCTGATATACTCGCCGTCTTTCACCACATACGGTCTGGCGATCACCCGGCCCACCTGCAGATCTCCCTTCAGCATTTCCCGGGCAACTTCACAGCAGTGGTAAAGTTCTTCCAAGGGCACCACATCCATGTCCGCTGCGATCTGAAAAACGCTGTCCGCCGACGTATAGACGATCAGCTTACCCGTCCTTCTGTGCTCCTCGCCCAGCTCTCTGATGATCTCTGTGCCGGAAGCCGCGCAGTTTCCCAGGGTTCCCCTGCCCACGGCCTTCTCGTAGGCCTTCATGAAATCCTCCGGGAAATGTGGAAACGTCTTGAAAGGCACCTCTGTCAGAAGTCCCGCGATCTCCCAGTGACCGGTGATGGTATCCTTTCCCTTCGAAGCCTCCGCAAAACGGCCGAAGGCGCCTGCCGGCTCCGCCGTCTTTTCGATGCGGCCCTTATCCCTCACGCCTTCCAGGCATCCCAGCCCCAGTTTCACCAGATTGGGGATCTTAAATCCCGGCATGTGCTCCGCGATATGACCCAGAGTGTCTGCGCCCCTGTCTCCGTACTTCTCCGCGTCGGGAAGCTCGCCCACGCCCAGACTGTCCATCACGATGATCGTTGCTCTCTTCATCCAAATCGCCTCTTTTCTCTATTTCTCTCTATTTATATCATTTTTGAAACAAAGGGTATTGCGTTCTCTGTTCCCAGACATTCTCTTTCACGGCCGGCGGCCGTCCTTTCTGCGTCCATTGCACAGGTCCCATTCTCCGCTGCCCCGTTCCTGCTTCTTCCATACCTTTTTTATACCCTCGATCCGCGCTTCTAATCCAACAGCAGGACCGGGCGGCAGGCCAGCTTATCGCAGGACGTCAGCAGATATTCAATATTTCCTTTTCTCCCCTGCAAGCCGTTTTTAAACGCATCTGTACCGTGGAGATGACCGTAGATCACCTTCGATGCGCCGTACTCCTCAAAGAGCTCCGTGAAGCCTGAACTCTCAAACTTTTCATTGGTCGGCGGAAAATGCAGCGCGCCGATCAGCGGCAGTTCCCGGCCCTCCTCCGCAGCCCGCCGCCTGAGTTTTTTCCCATCCTCCAGTGACAGCCTCAGACGCAGGAGCTCCCGATCGTACAGTTTTCGGTCCCGCTGCGTAAAATCAGAATTCCCCGGACAGATCCAGCCCCGGCTTCCGCACACCACCACACTGTCGTCCACATAACAATTATTTTGGACAAAATACAGTTTTTCGTCAAGTTTAGACAGCTTCGAGATAGAACTCCACCACAGATCGTGGTTCCCTTTCAGCAAAACTTTCTTTCCCGGCAGCGCGCTGATCCACCGAAGATCCGGCAGCGCCTCTTCAAACCGCAGTCCCCAGGAAATGTCTCCCGGTATGATGACGGTATCTTCTTCCTTCACCAGCTGTTCCCAGTTCTCTTTCACACGTTCCGCATGGCCGATCCACTGCCCGCCGTATATATCCATGGGCTTTTCCACCAGCTCCCCAAAGGACAGATGCAGGTCTCCTATGGCGTATACGCTCATTCGTTTCATCCTCCGCGTTTCTATGGTATCTGCTCCGGCTCACAGGAGCCGGCGGCGCCCTCTTCTCCGGACCCTTCCCCGGGCAGGCCCAGAACTTCTCTGCTGTCGGCCTCCGGCAGCCCCGTCACATTTTTCAGCCTGCTCCGGATCATTCTGGTCCTGGTTCCCACCAGTCTGTCCAGATCATCGTTGGCCTGAGACAGCTTTTTCTGCGTAGAGGCCAGCACAGAACCGAATTTTTCAAACTCTGTTTTCACCGCCCCCAGCACATTCCAGACCTCTCCCGAATACTTCTGGATGGCCAGCGTGCGAAAGCCCATCTGAAGGCTGTTGAGCAGCGCCGCCATAGTGGTAGGACCGGCTATATTGATCTTATAATCCCGCTGCAGCGATTCTACCAGTCCCCGCCTGACTACCTCGGCGTAGAGCCCTTCAAAGGGCAGAAACATAATGGCAAAATCCGTGGTGTAAGGCGGCTCCACATACTTGTCGCGGATATCTTTGGCCTCTCTGCGTATGGCCCGCTCCAGAGCCTTCCCGGCCTCCTCGATCTCCGCCGCGTCGCCGCTGTCGTAAGCGTCCGCCAATCTGGCGTACGTATCTCCGGGAAACTTTGCGTCGATGGGCAGATAGACCGTCCCTTCCCCGTCTCCCGGCAGACGGACGGCGAATTCCACCCGCTCGCCGCCGCTGCGCTTCGTATTGATGTTTTCCTCGTATTGATCCGGCGATAAGATCTGCGTCAGTATGGCGCTCAGCTGGATCTCGCCGAGAATTCCCCTTGTCTTTACGTTTGAGAGGACCTTTTTCAGATCTCCCACGCCGCTGGCCAGAGTCTGCATTTCTCCCAGGCCCTTGTACACCTGCTCCAGCCTCTCGCTGACCACCCGGAAGGACTGACTGATGCGGTCCTCCAGCGTCTTCTGCAGCTTTTCGTCCACCGTGGCCCGCATTTCCGACAGCTTCCTTCCGTTGTCTTCCTGCATGCGGACCAGCTGAGTCTCCACCGACGTGCGGATCTGCTCCAGCTTCTGCTCGCTTCGGATAGCGCCGGACTGCAGACGTTCGTCCATCTGCGCCAGCATGGCGTTCACTGTGCGCTGGAGGCTCTCTGTCCGCTGGGAGAGCTGCGCCGTCAGTTCCGCGATCCGCCTGTCCTGCATCTGCGACGCCTGATTCTGGGATGATGTCAGCAGCTCCCCCAGACTCTGAAAACTGGTCTGGACGTACTGCGTTGTCTCCTGTCTGGCTGCCCGTATTTCCCCGATCATCTCCTGTCTCACGCGATCCAGCTGTTCCAAAAGTTCACTGTTGTCATTTTTCCTCTCAAGCTGTTTTTTCATACCGGACAGCATGATAAGAACTGCGGTTCCAAAAAAAATGACCAGCGTCATGACAAGATACAACTCCATAAATGATCTCCTTTAACCCAAGTCTTCCCATTCCATTGTCTGCGCCAGGCTCTAAAATCATGTGGCCGCGCATACAATTAAGTATAGCACAAAGAAAGGCGGTTTTCCATGAGACTTTCCGACGCAGCCAAAGGCTCCTTCCTGTTCGTTGTGGCCCTTCCCCCCGGAGAAATCAAAAGCCAGGGCATCCGGCTGGGTCTGCTGCCCGGCGCTCCCATCCGCTGCCTCTCCGTTCTCCCCGGCGGCCCGGTGGTCCTGCTTTTGGGAAACCAAGAGATCGCCGTAGGGCGAAAACTGGCCCGCAGGATCCAGGTCCGGCGCTGGGGCGGCGAAAGGTCCAACGACAGATGACGTTCTCCCGCGCAGCCAGTATAAAATACAGCAACATATAAAGAAAAAGGAGGCTTCCAAAGAAATGAACATTTCCGTCAAAGAGAAAGCGGGCGTCGGACACGAATGTAAGACGGCTCCCCGAAAGCTGGCTCTGGCCGGCAATCCAAACGTGGGAAAATCTGTGGTCTTTCAGGCGCTCACCGGCATGTACGCCGAAGTGTCCAATTACCCCGGTACTACAGTCGATGTGACCACCGGCAGCTTCGGCCCCTTTACCCTCATCGACACGCCGGGCGTGTTCAGTCTCTCCGGTTTCAACGATGAGGAACAAGTGACCCTGTCGGCTGTGACGGACTGCGACTGTATTCTCAACGTAGTCGACGGCACCCATCTGGAACGTGACCTCTTTCTCACCCTGCAGCTCCTTGCTCTGGGAAAACCCATGCTGGTGGCTGTCAATCTGATGGATCAGGTTGAAAAAAACCGCATTCGGCTGGATCTCTCCGGTCTTTCTGCCGCCCTTGGCGTGGAGATGTTTCCCGTGTCCGCAAAAAAAGGAACGGGCATAAAAGCGCTCCGATCCGCTCTGTCGGCGGGCTCCCTCCGGACTCCCGCCCGGGGCCGGGCCCGCGGGGAAGACCCGGGAATTTCAGACGACGGCGCTTCCGCCCACACCCGCCTTGAAGCCGACCGGCTGGCCGAACGTTTTGTCAGATACAGCGGGCAAAAGACGGTCTTTTCTCAAAAACTGGGACGCGCCGTGCTGAATCCTGTGCTGGGAATCCCCCTCATGGCCGGCCTTCTCTGTCTCATTTTTCTGTTCATCGGAAAATTCCTCTCGCAGACGGTGGTGGATTTTACGGAGGGCTATCTGATGAGCGAATGCTATTATAACTTTATTTTCGGACTGATCTCCCGGATCCTGGATCCAGACAGCTTTGCAGGCGTTCTTCTCATCGGCGAATACGGCGTGCTTACCATGGTCCCCATCTACCTGCTGGGCCTGCTGCTCCCTCTGATCGTCGGCTTTTATCTCTGTCTGGCGCTTCTGGAAGACTCTGGCCTTCTGCCCCGGATCGCCGTGCTCTGCGACCGGCTCTTTACGCGGTTCGGGCTGAACGGCAAGGCGGTCATTCCCATGCTGCTGGGCTTTGGCTGCGTTACCATGGCGATCATCACCACCCGCATTCTGGGTACAAAAAGAGAACGGCTCATCGCGACCGTTCTCCTGTGTATCGCCGTACCCTGCTCTGCTCAGTTTGCTATCATCATGGCGGTGGCTTCCATACTGCCGCCCTTTTACTTTTTCATATACGGCGGCTCCATACTGATGCTGTTTTTCCTGTTGGGCAGCCTGCTGGCCCGGTTTCTTCCCGGCAGCTCCAGCGACCTGTTTCTGGTGCTTCCCCCGCTGCGGCTTCCCGGGGCGAAAAATGTGCTGCGAAAGACTGCTATGAAGTCGAAGCACTTTCTGCGGGACGCCGGTCCCATGTTTCTCGTTGGCAGCCTGCTGATCTCCGCGCTCACCTATACCGGCGGCTTCGCGGCCATTCATCAGGCCCTGATCCCGCTGACCGAAGGCTTTCTCAAGCTGCCCGGCGAAACTGCGGCGCTGTTTCTCATGAGTATCATCAAGCGATCTGGGAGCCGCCTGCCTCTACTCCATGGTGGCTCAGGATCTTCTCAGCTTTCCGCAGATGACCGTGGCGCTGACCGTGATCACCCTTTTCGTGCCCTGCTTCGCCTCCGTTGCCATTCTGTTCAAAGAACAGGGTCCTCTGGCAGCCGCCGCTATCTGGCTGGGCAGCTTTGCCGCGGCCTTCCTCCTGGGCGGCCTCCTGGCTGCCTGGCTCGTCTGATCTGATCCATGTACAGATCAGTCAGAAACAAGTCAGAGATACTGTTTCACATAGTCGTATCCGCAGTAGACTCTGGCCGCTTCCATATAATCATCCAGGTTGCCTGCCGGTGTGGCAGGTGAGACCTGGCAGCCCGGAGCCAGTATAAAACCGCCGGGACTTCCCGCGCAGAGATCCACGCAGCCCTTCACCGCCTGAAAAATATCTTCCCGCTTCCCGTTGAGCAGCACCTCCACCGGCGGCACATTTCCGGCGATCTTCATGGCGCCGCCCAGAAAACTTCTTGCCCCGGCAAGATCGATCCGCTCGTCTACGCTGAAGCGTTCCATCTTCAGCTTCAACAGATCAGGCCAGATGCGCTCCGTCTTTCCGCACAGATGGAAAGTGACTTTTTTCCCCGTCTGCCGGAAAGCGTAGTCCATCACCTCTTTCAGACAGGGAAAAACAAATTCGCGGAATGCCTGCGGCGAGATCATATTCCCGGAGGCCACCGGATCAGCCATGGCGATCCGCACGTTCCACGGCGCAAATGCGTCGACGCATCGTTTCATGGACTGGGTGACCAATTTCAGAAGCCGGCGGACCTCTGCGGGATGCCTGCGCACATCTCTCATGAGATTTTCTGTTCCTCTCAAATAGGAAGCGATCGTAAAAGGGCCTCCC
>Ga0129308_1002901_pt1 | contig 13400 bp, 21 predicted proteins | sample L827metagenome_FD_94440 | JGI IMG/M metagenome (GOLD analysis project Ga0129308, IMG submission 94440) | Ring-tailed lemur group fecal microbial communities from Wisconsin, USA - L827 metagenome | ecosystem: Host-associated > Mammals > Digestive system > Large intestine > Fecal | place: USA...
TATTGACATCTTTTCCATAAAGAGGTGGCTGATCTGTAACATTCATATACCATAGATTCTTCATGATTGTTTGAGTTGCTAATCGTCCAGCACGGTCATTATCCAAATGCAAAACGATTTTTTGACTTCTGGAAAGTCTTTTAAAAACTGTTCAAGTGCTATAGGATTTTTAGATGATATTGCACTATCTTTTCTAGGTATTTGAACACCACCAAGCGATAGGATATGATAATCTTTATAATTTTTTCCTGCAAAGGAAATGTCCCTTTAACCGTTATACACAGAAACTAAAAAATTTTTTCTCCATTTTTTAGAATATTTTTTGTATTTTTATTTTTCTTTTATAGTTAAGCAATTGTTGACTTATATTCAATTTTTTAGCAATATCTTTTTCCTTTTTGTTGTGATAATACAGCTCATATATAATGTACTATTCATCCAGTGATAATTGAGATATCGCTTCTTCTATGACTCTTTCATTTTCTTTTTTATGTAAGTATTCTATTGGATCACCTATAGATGATGTATATATTAAATTATTATTGTATTTCATCATCAATTTGTCATCTCCATAGAAATCTCTATACATCTTTACATGATTGTTTTTGCAGATTGAATAAACTTCCTTTAATACTTCTATCCATTGATGTTTTACTCTTATAAAATACTGTTTATTATCTTTTCTATGCCAAAAATGATATTTTACATAATCATTCTTCATACCTATGCTCCTTTCTTTTTTCAGAAAGAAACCAAGGTAGTCCTCTAATAAAAATATGCAACAAAAAAAGAGCAAGTTTATACGCATTGATAATGTGTATTTTCTTAGTTTTATTTAACGAACTGATAATTCTTTAGATAGCATTATAAGGTCCTATATTCGTCGAAAAAGGAACGATAAAATAATATAGAGGTGATTGATAATGTCAGAAAAAGCTATTAAAAATCTTGGAATAGCCATAAAAGCATATAGAAAACAGCATAAACTAACGCAGGAAAGTCTTTCAGATACATTAAAAGATAGTGAAGATTTTTCCAAAGAATTAGCAATTCAATTATCACAATACTGTTCAACAAAGACAAATTATTTTAAAAATGATATACTTACTAATTGAAAAATTTAAAATCATCAATAACTCTTCTAAGGATAAAAGTTTATAATATTTTCATCCTTTTTATATGACAATTAAATATAATATGAGTTATTAAATTAATTTATAAATTTTTTACTTCTTTTTTTATTGATAATCCATTTTAAAATCATATATGATAAATAAACAAATAAAATAAATATAGTAAAATATTCTAATATAAACTGTATCAAACTCATATCATCAAAAAATACAAATTCTGTTGTCATAAATAAATATGAAATAAAATGACTTTTAATAAACATAATGACTCCAATAAATACCAAACTATAAAATATGAAATTTTGTATTATTTTTTTATTCAGCCAAGTACATTCACTTAATTTGTTTTTTATTGGTAAAATAAACGATTTAATATGCAATGCCAAATGTACAGCAATTAAAATAAATCCCCAATAAGATAAAACCATGTGTATTCTTCTTGCTAATGAAATTGGTATAATACTAATAAATGGAATGATTTTAGACATTGATAAACCACTCATTATTAAAAACAAAACATCAAATAACAACAAAATATTAATGATAATATAAATCATCATCTTGTTGGACATATATTTTCCTTTAAAAACTGTTTTATACCATTGTAAATTAAAGATATGATGGAAAATAAAACACACAAACATGATTATTCCTAAAACCTCATGAACAGTTCTTCCTGTTTTAGAATATGCCATTAAAAACATTAATAAAAATAACATAATAATATCTAACAATCTTTTCTTTTTCAAAATAGATACTTCCTTTCTAGTTTTTGTGTTTAAAAGTATTCATTAGCCATTGATCAAAATCAGATATCCAATGACCTCCTGTTCCATAACCATGTGGCATATTTTGTAATACATTTTTTTCTATTGAAACATCTGCCTTTTTTAAAGCTACAATACATTTTTCAAATTCTTCTACAAACGGATCTTCTGTTCCATAACAAAAATATGTTGGTGGCAAATCTGAATTTGAAAATTTCTGAATATCTGTTGAAGCAACTGACAATCTTCCATAAAAAGAATAAATCATACCAACAGCACTCACATCAATAGGAACTTCATCTAAATAATCAGCATGATAATTGTCATCAATAAATGATCCATTAACCAATCCATCATAATTTAATAACATTTCACCACAAAGAATTCCTCCGGCTGAAAACCCCATAACAGCAATATTATTTTCATCAATTTGAAAATCATTAGCACTTTTTTTAACAAATCTGACAGCTCTAGCTAAATCTAATGCTCCTTCTTGTTGACTATATGGTCTTAAACGATAATTCACAACAAAACTTTGATATCCTAATTCACTTAATGCTTTAGCAACTGGAAATCCTTCATTGTCATTACTTCTAAATTGAAAAGCTCCTCCAGCACAAATAAGTACAGCTCCTTTAATTTCTATTCCTTCTTTGACAGGATAAAAAATCATATTTGGTCTAAAATCAGGATCATCATAATAACCAGCATTGTTGGTTGTATATTTTGTAACTATAGGCATATTATTATTTTTCCAAAGATAAAATATTTGAGATTTTTTAGCATCTACAGTGGCATCAGTAACAACTTGTATCTCTGGCTCTAATAATGGATCTAATATAGAATTATTTTCCTTACTAGCACTTTTTTCATTACAACCCACTATACTAAACAAACAAATTAAACACATTAAATATTTTTTTATCATAAATTATCCTCTCTTTCTTCCCAAAACTCATGAAACTTTTTAAAGGTAAAAGTATTAGTATTTCATCATACTATATTTAAATTACATAATTAATGGCTTACTTATTACTTGTTGTTTATAAATTAAAGTCTTTCAATCTTAATAAAAATGCTGTAAAGTTTAGATATCAATTATCTCATTATTACAGCATTCAAAAATAAAATATTCTGATTAAATTATAGTTTTAGCAATATACTATAAACATTCTATTAAAATATCATAGATTTCTTCATGTGTAAGATGTTTACAGCAGCCTGCACTAATATTTGAAGATTCTGCAACCATCTTTAATACTTCTTTATCAGTAATTCTCATTTCACTTAACCTTGTAGGTAACCCTATTTCTTGAATAAAATCTTCTAATGCTTTAATTCCCTGTAATGCCACTTCTTCCTCAGATAATCCCTCATCATCAATTTTCCATACTTCTTTAGCATACCTTACAAATTTTGATAAACCTTCTTTATAAATATGTTTATATAAAACTGGGTGAATAACAGCCAAACCTTGTCCATGATTACAGTTAGTATAAGCACCTAATTGATGTTCAATTTGATGTGCTTGAAAGTCTGTAACTTTTCCAAGTTTTAATAATCCCATTTCAGCAATTGAAGAATCCCACATCAATTCACTTCTGGCATGTATATCTTGAGGATCTTCAATGACTTTTCTTATATTTCTAATAGTATTTCGCATAATTGCTTCATTGATTTCATCTGATACATTATTTTCTGATGGTTTTCCAAAGTATGTTTCCATGGCATGTGATAATGTATCAAATGCTCCAGAAATGACTTGTTTCATTGGAACAGTTAAAGTATAAGTTGGATCTAAGACTACAAAATCTGCTAGTGCTCCTAACATTCCAGCTTTAATCATATGTGATTCATGAGTAATCACTGCTCCATTATTCATTTCCGAACCAGTTCCTGAAGCAGTTACAACAGCTCCCATTGGTACAAATTCAGTAGGATATTGTTTATTAATAAATTCATTAATCCAAATATCTTCTTTCATCTTTGCTTGAGCACTAATGATTTTACAGCAATCAATAACAGAACCTCCTCCAACTGCTAAAATAAAATCAATATTATTTTCTACAACAATATCAGTTCCTTCTAACACCTTTCTATATGTTGGATTAGACATGATACCATTAAACTCAATTACATTTTTATTAGCACTTTTTAACAATTCCATAACTTCATCATAAATACCTGTTCTTTTAATACTGCCTCCACCATATGCTAACATAACATTTGTTCCATAATGATCAAGTTCCTTTGTTAGAGCATCTTTTAACATATCTTTTCCAAAATATACTGTTGGCATTTTATTCATAATAAATTGATTCATTTTTATTCCTTCTTTCTGTATAAATATTTAATAATCAAAATTTAATTGACAACTTAAATGTTTCAATTGTTGTATTCTTGTAATCTTTCATTCAGTACTTCTCGCTTAAACATGATTGCATCACTTCCTAAAAGCAATCTAAAAGGGAATAGCCTTCTTTAAATTCTTTTAACATATCAGTGTTGCTTGCAGTGAACACCACTTTAGCTATACTTCTTCCTGTACTACTTGAATAGCTTGTAATTAACTATGATTTATTTTTTTCTCATTAAATCCTAAGTCATTTATCCATTTTTCAATTGTATTTTGAGAATGAGAAACATCGTTTCTTGAAATCATTAAGCCATCTTCAATGACTGTAGCATGAGGTTGTAATTGTTTTATTGTTTCAATTGTATTGGAAAACCCACTGCCACCATGTGTATTAAATGGAATTATAGTTTTGTTACTAAAATCATATTCTTCTAAAAAAGTATATAATGGCATTGGCATATCATCCCACCAGTTTGGATATCCAATGAAAATCACATCATAATCTTTTAGGTTATCTAAATTTTATTTCAATTTTAGTCTTGCATCTTGTTCTTGTTCTTTTGAAGCCTGATTAACAAGTGGCTCATGTGTTCCTGGATATGTTTGAACAGTTTCAATTTGGAATAAATCACCCTTTGTTTTTTCTTTTATAACTTTCGCAACATATTCTGTTGCACCTACCATTTCATCATTATCAATGACTCTGCTAGCAGATGATGAAGCATCGACTCCATCAGTTTCTGGAAAAGTAAAATAAACAATTAAGTTTTTTCCACTTATTCCTTTTGTATCTTCTACATTTTCTTCTGTATTCTGTATATTTGCTTCCTTGCTATTTTGACTCTGACAACCAGTTAGTCCTAATATCAACATACCAATAAATATACTCATTAAGAACTTCTTCATAATATTCCCCTATTTTAAATCTAATTTCTGTAACCAGTTTGTTACTGTTTCTTTTTGACTTTTTTCAATATCTGTTCTACTAACAGCTAAACCATCTAAAACAGTCACATCAATTCCAGATAAATAATTTTCCATATCTTCCTGTGTTCCACTTAATCCACTTCCTCCATGAGTGCAAAAAGGAATAATCGTTTTATGAGATAAATCATAATTATCAAAGAAGGTCAATATAGGTTGTGGATATGTATACCACCAAATAGGGTAACCTACAAATACAGTATCATATTGTGTTATATCTATATTAAGATCATTGATTTCAGGTCTTTCATCATTATCTTGCTGTTGTTTTGCATAATCATAGAGTTCATCATCTTCAGGATATGCGACTACTGTTTCTATTCTTCTAAAATCTCCACCGACTTGATCAGATATTTCTTTAGCTAATTTCTGAGTATTACCTCCATGTGAAAAATAAACAACAAGAATTTTTTCACTGTTAAGATTCATGCTACCCTTTTTTTGATTTTCATTAACAATATTCTCGTTGATTCCAACACTTACATTTCTTTGACTTTGATAAAAATAATAACCTGCTCCTGCAATAATGAAAATTAAAATTCCTATCATTATCACTTTTTTCTTCATCATTAATATCTCCTTTCGTTGAAATTCCATTCTTCTCTTTTCGATAAAATTATATTTTCTTACAGCTCAAAAGTACAATATTATTATTTCATGCTACTATAACAAAATGGTATAGTATTAAAAAACTAGCAAGTTTGCTATTGCTAGTTATATCTATTATTCTTTTACATAATTTATCCAAAAACCAGAATGCGGTAAAATTTTAGTCTTAACAAGATGATAATGATTGATTAATGATGATTTTTTGAAAAACTTGTCTGTCTCAAAAGTTGTCGGTATTCCAAATTTTCCTTCAATAACAGGAGCAATAATCAGACTTAATTCATCTATCAAATCTTCATTAGCAAAAGACTCATTAACAATACCTCCACCTTGTAATAGTGCTAATTGAATATGACATTTTTTATAAAGTTTATCCAAAACTATTTTCATGCACAATTTTTCTTTACCAGCAAATATATACGAAATATTTAATGTTTGTAAATAACTTGTATACTTATTAGAAACTTTTTCACTTAACACAATAAGAAGATTTTTATTCTTTAATTTTTCATGATTCAATATTTCACAACTCCAACCTAAAGTTCCTAATGGATCAACAACTACAATCCACTTTTTTTGATTATCCATACAAATATAGTCTTTGAACTGTGGAATCTGTTTATCAGATGAAGTCAAATGAATCTGATGACCTTGTGTAAATAATTCATCAGCCGTTGTTCTTCCATAAATCAATGCATCAGCATCATAATTTTTACTCATTTGTCCATATATGCTTGCAAGTGATTGAGTTTTTGGGCTTTGAAAAAACTGTCCACTTATTCTCCCATCAATAGATTGCAACATATGACATATGACATAAGTACGTTCCATCTTGTAATTCCTCCATTATTTATTATTAATTATTTTGATTGGCTAAAAAGCCATCCCATAATATTTTTATCTTCTGCAAATAAACCTGCACCTTGACCATGCTGATTCTCTATTCCCTGACTTTGAAAATAAGATTTATCTTTAATATCCAAAACTAATAACTTATTGATTTCATTATCAGTCAAGCCTTTATTTTTGTATAAAGCATATAATGTATCATAAGCCTCTTGTGATGGTTGCATACCATAATATTCATCACTTTCACCAACAACGAAATACACAGGAGTTTGATTATCAACAACTGATTGAAAATCTCCATCCCATTTTGAACTTGCATGCAAATATGCTGTAAACAAATCTGCTCTTTTTGACATAACAATAGACATTGTTTCGCCACCACCTGAATATCCATTTGCATAAACCTTTGTTTTATCAATATTATAGTGAGATAAAAAATATTCAACTAAAGCAATTGTCTGGTTTGCAGACATTTCCTGCCAATCATTTAATTGTGGAGCAACAATAATCATTTTTTCATTATAATCCTGAGCTACAAAACCAAAATCTTCAGTTTTAAGATTCATTCCAACTCCTTGAAAATATAATCCCTGATAACCTGGTAAAGTTAAATATAATGCATAAGATTCCTTGCCATCATAGTTAGAAGGGATATAAACATTATAGTGAATATCGCCATTTGCTTTAGAATGCAAAACGTTATCTAAGATAAAACCTCTATACTCCTTTGTTCCTACAGTAACCATTTCCAATGATTCATTATTTGATGGTTGAGTCACTTTATCTTTATAACGATATACAGTAAAAATAAATATCAATATGATTCCAGTAATCAATATAATTAAATACTTTTTCATTGTATGTCTCCTTCATGTTATTGTTTTTGCCAAAAAGTAATCGCATCATCTATCCATCCTTCAGCTGAGGTACCAATGCCTAACCCAAATCCATGTTCCAAAGATGGATACTTATGAAATTCAGTATCAATTCTAGATGATGATATTTCATTCCATTTATCTAATTCAGCAATCTTTGCTTCCCATGTTGATTTCACTGCACTTATGGCAGCTTTCCCTAATGTTAGAATTTCTGGATGTTTATCACCATTAACAACTTTAACAATGATTTCTCCAATTTCACTGCTACCTGCTGTAATTAACCATTCTTTATTATATATACATTTTATTTTAAACTATAAAATAAGTACAATATCAGTTATGAATGATACTATAACCAAATTGCATAGTCTGTGATTTTAAAAAAGAGTCAACTTTGACTCTCTTCAATGTAAGAATATTTATCTTTTTAATCCACAAATCATTTCTACTGTTGCTGGATCATAATGTGAGAAAAATGAACTTTTATCTTTATTAAGTGATGCAATTGTTTTCATATCTTCTTCACTCAACTCAAAGTCAAAGATATTGATATTTTCCAACATTCTTTCTTTTCTTACTGTTTTTGCTAGTGGAATAATACCTCTTTGTACTAGCCATCTTAAAATAACTTGTCCTACTGATTTATGATATTTTTTTCCAATTTCAACAAGTGTTTCATTTGTGAAAATTCCATTCTTTCCTTCTGCAAATGGTGCCCATGCTTCTAACTGTACTCCATATTTGCGGTTATATTCTAAAGCTTTTTCTTGTTGATGAAATGGATTGACTTCTACCTGATTAACTGCTGGTATAACTTCTGTATCTAGTGCTAAATCTACTAATCTATCTGGATAAAAGTTTGAAACACCAATTGCTTTGATTTTTCCTTCTTTATAAAGATCAATTAAAGCTTTATATGCTCCATGATAATCTTTAAATGGCTGATGTAATAAAACCAAATCAAGATAGTCTAAATTCATTTTCTTTAGTGATTCTTCTACAGATGCTTTTGCTTTTTCATAACCATAATTTGAAATCCATACTTTTGTAGTAATAAATAATTCACTTCTATCAACTGATGATTTAGCAATAGCTTCTCCAACAGCTTCTTCATTACCATATGATTGTGCTGTATCAATTAAACGATATCCTGCATCGATAGCATCCATAACAACTTTTATACATTCTTCTTTATCTTTGATTTGAAATACTCCATATCCTGCTTTAGGCATCTTTACACCATTATTTAATGATACATATTCCATTTTCTTTCTCTCCTTATTTTTGTTTTACAACTTCTTCAATACATCTTAATGTATTTAATGTTCTTGGATAACCAATATAAGGCATACATTTTGATGCAACTGCAATTAAAAACTTTTCATCATTTCCAATTCTTATATTTCCTTTTATATGACTTTTTAATTGAACTTCTGTTCCTTGTGCTGCTAAATAACAAAAAGTAATCATTTCTCTTTGCTTATTATTAAGACCATTTCTTGTATAATAATCCCCAAAACAATTAGCAGCTAGCCATCTACGAATATGCACAGTTTTTTGAGGGTCAGATTTATACATATAGCGATAACTTTCTCCAAATAATTCAACTTGTTTATCAGTTCCTTTTTTTCTTCTGTTTTGGGGAGTTGTTGTTCCCTGATTTTCTAACGGTAAAGTTATACCTTTATCTTTAAAAACATTATTTGTTGCTTCAAAAAATGGATAAACCCTGCCTATTCCTAAATATGCAACTGCCTGATAAACAACCTCTTTAATCTCTATTGGTGTTACATTGCTCATTAAATCAGGTAATAAATCTTTATATAAATCTATACTTTGACTTCCTAAAAGTGTTGCTATAATGGCTAAACAACTTGTTTTTTTATCAAGTTCTATAGCTGTTTCATTAATAACTTCATCATAAGCAAAGCTTGTAAATAAATCATAAAATTCAGGATCTGTTTGTTTCAATAGATTCATGTATCCTACTTTCATGTTCATCATCCTTTCAATATATTAATCATGTATCTTTAATCCCATCAATCTTTTTTCATTTGCTGGATCTTCTGGATCATGTGTTCCTTTTCCTGTATCCATAGCACGAATATTTGCCATTTCTTCTTCACTTAATTCAAAATCAAAAATATCAATATTTCCTTTGATTCTTTCATCATTTGTTGATTTTGGTAATGAGATGATGCCCTCTTGATAATGCCATCTTAAAATGACTTGTCCTACATTCTTATGATATTTTTGAGCCAAACTTATTAAATATTCATTTTCTAATAATTCTTTACTACCATGTCCTAATGGATACCAAGCTTCTAATCTAATTCCATATTCATCCATCACTTTTCTTAATTCTTTTTGTTGGAATAACGGATTACATTCTACCTGATTGACAACAGGTTTAATATGACAATTTTCAATAAACTTTTTAAAGATATGAATTGTTTGATTACTTATACCAATTGATTTGATTTTTCCTTCTTCAACAGCTTCTTCTAACGCTTTCCATGAATATACTAAATCACCATAAGGCTGATGCAATAGATAAAGATCAATATAATCTACACCCAAATTCTTTAAAGAATTTTCTATACCTCTTTTTGCATTTTCATAGCCATAATCCTGTAACCATAACTTAGAAGTTAAAAAGACATCTTCTCTAGCAACACCACTGTCTTTAACTGCTTTACCTACATCACTTTCATTCATGTAGGCAACAGCTGTATCAATATGACGATATCCTGCTTTTAAAGCTTTCAATGTTGCCTCATAAGTAGGTCCATCATTAGGAATTAAAAATACTCCAAATCCTATTGCTGGTATTGTTTGATTATTATTTAATTCAAAAGTTTTCATTTTATTTTGTCTCCTTGATTTCTACACTTTTATTTTAAATTTTCTATTAACAATGTACATATTAACAATTCGTTATACTATAATGAAAAATAAATTATCATTGCTTGTTTGATTTAATAATATCAAAGACCTTAACATTCTTATTGATATATCCTGCTTGTCTATTCTTATCTGATAAAGATGTATAGATAGCATTGGTTAAACAGCGATGTGCACAAGCTAAGCAAAATTCACATTGTTCTTTATAACGGTATGCTTTGTTAGCTTTTAAATAAAAGTTTCCAACTGGACATACAATCGTGCACATCCCACAGCCTACGCATTTATCATAATCAATTGTAATTTGTGAGCCATCATTAATATTTTCTGGTTTTCTACTTGCTTTATCATAAAACTTTCTACCTTCTATCGTTGACAAGGTATACTATGTATTTTTTTGATTTCTTTTTGAATAATATTGAGTTATTCTGATATTTTTTTATCCAAAGCTATTTGTTCATTCATATCATATAAAAGAAGATAATTATCAACCATTTTTAATGTATGAATATAATCAATATGAACTTTCTAGCTCTTTGCATAATAATAAGACCATTCACCTGCCACACTATCATTATCTCCGTATGTTAAGATCATGAACATATATTTTGTATTGAAAGTTGCTTTTTTTAGAAATCTCCTTACTATTTTAGGCAATTCACCTACATATACAGGAGCTATAATGTCGATTGTTTCATCTTCATAATGCAATGTTTCTTTTTTCAATTCCTGAGGGATACTTACTGGTTCTTTATCAAATTGTCTAGCAATATATAAAGAATTTCCTGTTGCTGTAAAATAAAATATCATGATTATTGCTCCTCCTTTTAGCTATATTAAAAATAAGTTGTTTTAATTATATTTCCATATGATATAAACAACTGCATGTGGATATACAACCTTATCGCTGTAGTTAAAGTTAATTTCTTGTTCCTCATACAAATCTAAACAAATACAATTCTTGACACAACTTAATGCTAAATTCAATTGATATTCATATATCTCCATTTTTATCATTCTTTTTTCATTTTTTGTTAATACTTCAAATTCAAAATCATTGACCTTTAATTCTTTCAAGATAATATTGATATTATTTGATGTTGATAATATTTTTATTTGCATATATTCATTTTCTTCCTGTTTAATTTTATAATAACTGTTGATTAGATTTGATGATATCTTGTAAAGAAATATGTTCATTTCTAAATCTTGCATTTGGATTTTTATCAGAAATTTTTGTTATGATTGCCTTCTGCGGACAATGATGAGCACATGCTAAGCAGAATTCACATACCTCACTATGTCTTTTTGCCTTTTTATTTTCAACATAGAAATTAGCTATTGGGCATACTCTAGTGCAAATACCACAGCCAATGCATTTATCTGTTACAGTAATCTGTTCTCCATTAATTAAACTAGGATTCTCAGCAAATATCTTTGCTGCTCTAGCATGAAAGTCACGACTTTCTTGAGTTGCTTCAGAAATTTCTATTTTTCTAGCTTTTACATCAGCTAATGCTTTTGCAATTTGTTCATCAATATTTTTTTCCATAGCTTTCTGTTCATTCATATCAAATGATGGCAAGTAATTATCAACCATTAAAATTGAATGAGTATAATCAACATGCTTGCCAAATGACTCACAAAGATTCGCAATAAATTCTTGAGCATCACTTTCATCTTTTCCATAGGTTAAAATCATATAAAAATAATCTGTTTTAAAAGTTGCTTTCTTTAAAAAATTTAATACCATCTTTGGTGGTTCACCTGCATAAACAGGCCAAACAATACCTATTGTTTCATCTTGAAATGTAAGATCTTCCTGATGAATGATTTGAGGTATACTTATTGGATTTTCCTCAAATTGCTTTGCGACATATAAACAGTTTCCTGTCGCAGTAAAATAAAATAACATTTTCTTTTCCTCCTTATTCATGTATTTTATACTGATTTAACCACTTTGCAGTTTTATAACTTTGATGATCAATAATCTCACTATATCCAATATTCATCTTAGAAATCATATTCAAATCTTCCTGATCTAACTCAAAATCCCAAATATCTATATTTTCTATCATTCTTAATTTATGAATGGTTTTTGGAATCACGATTCTGTTATTTTGAATATGCCATCTTAAAACAACTTGAGAAATTGTTTTATGATGTTTATCTGCAATATTTTTTAATTTTTCATTTTCAAACATTCCTTTTTGACCTTCAAATAATGGTCCCCATGCCTAAAGTCGACAATTATATTTTTGAAGAATACAAGACAATTGATCTTGTTGAAAAAAAGGATGAAATTCAATTTGATTAATCATTGGTTTTATTTTACAATTCATACATAAGTCTACAAATCTATCTGCTGTAAAATTGCAAACACCTATTGCTTTAACTTTATCCTGTTGATAAAGTTCTTCCATTGCTCTCCAAGCTTCATAATAATCTCCAAATAGCTGATGAATTAAATAAAGATCAATATAATCAACATCTAGATTCTTTAAAGATTTTTCAAACGCTTTTTTCGTTTCAACATATCCTACATCTTGTATCCATACTTTTGTTGTAATAAAAATTTTACTTCTATCAATTTTGGATTCCTTTATGGCTTTTCCAATACCTTCTTCATTAAAATAGGCTGCTGCAGTATCATTAGTCGATACCCTGCATCAAGTGCATTTAAAACGCATTGCTTAACTTGATCTGGTGAAATTTGAAGTGTTCCATATCCTATCATTGGTAATTCTATTCCATTATATAATTTTATATATTTCATAATTTATCTCTCTCGCATTTCAAGGTAGTGTCAAAAACAGTTAGTTTTTTTAATGATTTTTTAACTGAAAAACCTCATTCTACCTTGGTTTTTTGTATATCCTGATTAACTTCCCCCTCGGAAATTAATCTATAAACTTAACCA
>Ga0129308_1002903_pt1 | contig 13390 bp, 12 predicted proteins | sample L827metagenome_FD_94440 | JGI IMG/M metagenome (GOLD analysis project Ga0129308, IMG submission 94440) | Ring-tailed lemur group fecal microbial communities from Wisconsin, USA - L827 metagenome | ecosystem: Host-associated > Mammals > Digestive system > Large intestine > Fecal | place: USA...
GCGGGGAATCCTCCGGACGCGTCTGTGATATCCTCGTAAGCAATACCGATGACCTTGCTGTTCAACAGAGCGTCCACCTCATCCGGATGGGAATTGGAGTGGAAGCAGGTGGTCACGATGAGGTTTTCCCTGAGCAGCGGATAATGCCGTTCCTCCAGCTCTTTCACGCTGGCTACCAGCTCTGAACTGTCATAGACCTCTTTCATGGTGCCCAGGATACTGGCGCCCACAGCCACATAGTCCTCGTCCGGAAATCCGCACTGTTGGCCGGCGCCCGTCTCTACATAGACCGTGTGTCCCGATTCGACGAGTCCCTTGACGTCCGACGGGACAAGCCCCACTCTCGTTTCGTGATCCTTGATTTCCTTCGTTATGCCGATGATCATTTCAATTCCTCCTCTTGCAATTCGCAGCAGACCGCAGTTTATGACCTGATTCTATCAAACGCCTTGTAAAAAAGATAATTTGTAGATACAATAACAGTATAAGAAAAACAAATAGGGGGGTCCGAAGGTGACGATCATTCAGTGTAAGTACGCCCTGGCAGTAGAAAAATACAAAAGCTTCTCAAAAGCCGCTGAAAAGCTCTTTATCTCCCAGCCTGCTCTTTCTCTCCAGATCAAAGCTCTGGAGCAGGAACTGCAGTACGTTTTGTTTATCCGCGCGCCTCAAGGCGTGACTCTCACGCCGGAAGGACGGCGATTCTGCCGCGAAGCCGCGGACGTGATGGACGCATGGGAAAAATTCCAGCGAAATGTCACCCGCCCGGATGAGACACGCAGGCGTCAGCTGCGGATCGGCGTCGGGCCCCGGGCGCTGACCACCGGAATTTTTCACATGGTCTGCGCCTTTTTCAACGCCCATCCGGCCGTAGAGGTCACTTTCATCACTACCGATCTGGATTACAACGCCCTGGAGGCCCTCTCTCAGAAATCCATGGACTTCGCTGTGGACCGCCTGCCGCCGTCCCCCATCCGTCAGACGATGAACCTGTCGGACTATATGGTGGTCGAACTGCTCCGGGAACGTCAATGCGTACTGATGTCTCATGACGACCCGCAGAGCGATCTTCCCTTTGTCCGCTTCCGGGAGCTGCAGGGCCGCGCCATTATCTCCGGACCCACAGGTTCTACCGATAATAAGGCTATGGACGCAGTCTGCCGCAAGCACAATGTGGTCACCACCAGCGTTTACCGGGCCGACAATCTGGACGTGATGATGGATCTGATCCGAAACGGTCAGGGGATCACCATCGCGTCCGAATCCTTCGCCGACTATTATCAGGTCAGCGCCGTGCCGATCCTCCCGGAGAAATATATCTCCCTGAATCTGATGTGCCTGAAAACGACGGCCGCAGATCCCGACTTTACCGCCCTGCGGGATTATCTGATCGCCTGCCTCCGCACCGACAGCCGGGCGGCCACCGGGAATTCTCTTTTATAGAACGGCGGCGTCTGTCCCAAGGTAAGTTCAATATCGCCAAAGAAAGTATTTCCTATGTTATCAAAAAGGCGAACGCCGGAGATCTTCAGATCTCCGGCGTTCGCCTTTTCATTTTTCTCTGTCTGTTCCGCTTTCCTCCGGCGTCGGCCCCAGCCCTTTGACCGCCTTATTTACCGATCTTCACGTGTCTGAATTCCTCGATAAACGCGGCGATGAAATCCGCCATGGCGCTCAGCATCTCTTTCCCACTCTTCGGTGGCGTACTTGGGATCGTCCGGACCGATCCAGCCGTTGGTCGTGTATTTCTTCACTTCCCGTGGAATGGGAACGCCTACATTCCGGAACAGGACCTTGTCAAAACCTGCGGTAGGGAAACGTTCTCCCATGTCGTCCACCAGCTCCATGGTCCGCATCTCATCAAAGTGGACCAGCCCGGGGTCTACCGCCATCATAGCCGCAGTCTCTTCCCCGCCGCCGTGCCCGCCCTTCCAGTCTGGATTCAGGTCTCCGGCAAGCTGCCACCAGTTCAGCATGACGCCTGCGGCTCCCATCCGGTCCAGATCCAGACAGACCTTTGTGATGGACGAACTATTGCCGCCGTGTCCGTTGAGAAACAGGATCTTTCGCGCGCCGTGGCGGTACAGTCCTTCCGCGATACGCTTTAAAAATTCGTACAGGCAATCCTCGCCCACCGACACGGTGCCGGCGTAGCCGGTCAGGTCGTCGCAGGCCCCGTAAGGACAGCTGGGAGCGATGAGGATCTCCGTCTTTTCCTCTATCATGTTCAGCAGCTTTTCAGGGATCAGGATATCAACGCCCAAAACATTGTGGCTGCCGTGGTTTTCCACGCTTCCCACAGCCATCATCACCATATCAGATGAACGGAAATAGTCTTCCGCCTGTCTGCAAGTCAAATTTGTCAGTCTCATAACATTACTGCCCTACCGTCACGTTGCGCAGGCGATGGTAACCGTTTACATCCACAGCAAAGCCCTCGACCTTGTTGCTGGCGCCCACGTTCACACTGCTGTAGTACAGCGGAGTGTACGGCGTGATATCTCCCAGCAGTTCTTCCAGCTGATCGTAATCCTTCTGACGTTCCGCCGGATCCGCCGTCTCGCGGCCCGCCATGACCAGACGATCCACGTCCTCGTTCTTCAGGAAGGCGTCGTTTCCGGGATAACCCACCTGAGAAGAGTGATAGAGGGAGTAATAGTTGTAATCCGCGTCAGCCGTTACGCAGACCCATCCGGTGAAGGAAAGGTCGTGGGAACCGGTTCCCAGTTCATCGATCCAGGTGCCGTATTCTCTTACCTGAATGCTGACGTCAATACCGATCTCCTTCAGCTGATTCTGGATGACCTGACACACTTCCATCTTTACCGGGTCGTCCGTTACGGACAGCGTGCAGGAGAATCCGTCGGGATAACCCGCATCGACCATCAGCTGCTTCGCCTTCTCCACGTCGTGCTCATAGACCTTGGACTTATCCGAATAGCCGAAGGATGAGATGGGGATCAGCGAATTGGCCGGCTGGCCGTTTCCGTACAGCATGGAATCCACGATCAATTTGGTGTCCACTGCGTAACGGATGGCCTGGCGTACTTTCTCATTTGCAAAGTATTCCTTGGTCATATTCTGGGTCAGATAGGTAACGCTCTGAGAGGGAGCCTCGAACAGCTGGATCTCGCTGCTGTCCTTGATCCTCTGCGTGTCGTTGGCAGAGATCACGTAGGCCAGATCCGCTTCGCCTGTCTCCAGCGCGATCAGACGCTGCGACGCCTCGGGAACGACCTTCATCTGCAGGTTGGCAGTCTTCGGAGCGCCGAGGAAATAATCTTCATTGGCCGTCAGCTTCACATACTCGCCCTGCTTCCACTCGCCGAAACGGTACGCGCCGGTACCCACCGGATTCAGACGGAACGCCTCTTCGTCGGCTTCCACCACGTGTTTGGGAACGATAGCCGTGAAAGGCACGGTCAGATTGGACAGCAGCGGAGCGTACGGCTGCTTCGTTTTGATCAATACGGTGTAATCGTCTTCCGCCGTCACATCGTCGATGACGTCCACAACATAGGACACATAGGGAGACTGGATGGCGCGGTTCAGGGAGAACACCACATCCTCTGCCGTCATAGGCTCGCCGTCGTGGAATTTCACATCCTGACGCAGTTTAAGTCTCCAGGTCAGCTCGTCTACATTTTCGTAGCTCTCTGCCAGAAGCGGAGAAGGCTGATTGTTCTCATCCATGACGAGAAGCGTGTCAAAGATCTGACAGGTTACCGCTACCGCCGGCGTCTCTTTGCCGACGTGGGGATCCAGGGACGTTACGTCAGCCTGCTGCACCCACACCAGCGTGTCTTTCGCTTCCCCGCTGCCGCCGGACTGGTCGTCGCTTCCTCCGCCGCAGCCGACGGTGAACAGCAGACAAAGGGTCAAAATCAGTGCCAATGCCTTTTTCATTTTTCTTTCCTCCTTAATCGTTTGACTTATATATCTGCACCCGATCTTTTCCGCAGTGGAATGCGCAATGCGCGCGCCCCGCCGGCGGGAGATACGGTTTCAGCATCAGGAATGGATCTCGTTTATCCGGGCGCAGGCCACGAAATGGCCCGGTTCATACTCGGTCAGCGGAATCTCCTCGCCCACGCAGGCCTCCGTGGCGTAGATGCAGCGGCCTGCAAAACGACAGCCCGGCTTGGGATCGATGGGAGAAGAGATCTCTCCACGCAGGATGACCCGCTCCATATGACAGTCGGGATCCGCCACCGGTATGGCGGAAAGCAGCGCCCTCGTATAGGGATGCAGGGGCTTGGCAAACAGCGCGTCTGACGAGCAGTATTCCACCATCATCCCCAAATACATGACCATGATGTCGTTTGACAGATGCTTGACCACGGACAGGTCGTGGGTGATGAACATGTAGGTCAGACCCATCTCCTTTTGCAGATCCTGCATCAGATTCAGTATCTGCGCCTGAATAGACACGTCCAGCGCCGAGACCGGCTCGTCGCAGACGATGAACTTCGGCTGCAGGGAAAGGGCCCTGGCGATTCCGATCCTCTGCCTCCTGCCGCCGTCCAGCTCGTGGGGATAGGAATTGACGAATCTCTGCGCCAGTCCCACCAGATCCATCAGCTCGTTGACCCGTTTATCCAGAGCCGCCTTGTCCTTCTGACTGATGACCCCCTGAATGATCAGCGGAAAAGCGATGGCCTGACTCACCGTCATTCTGGGATTGAGCGAGGAAAAGGGATCCTGGAAGATCAGCTGCATATCCTTCTTGAGCTGTTTCATCTTAGCGGCTTTGTATTTCAGAATGTCCTCGCCCTGGAATATGACTTCTCCCGAGGTGGGATCCTGCAGTCTCAGGACCGCTCTTCCCAGAGTGGATTTGCCGCATCCCGATTCACCTACCACGCCCAGCGTCTTGCCTTTTTCGATGACGAAATTGATATCGTCCACGGCGTGGAGCTGACCCCGCGGCGTGGAAAAATATTTTTTCAGATGCCGGACTTCCAGCAATTTTTCATTCTGCATTTTTATCACTCTCCACTCTGAATCGGTTTCCCGCCGCTATAGCGCATGCACCTGACGATGTGTCCGCCTCCCAGATCCACCTCCGGCGGCTGCACCTGTCCGCACTCCGGCGTGGCGTACTGACACCGTGGATGGAATTTGCAGCCTTCCGGCAGATTGGCCGGATCCGGCATCATACCCTCGATGGGCCTCAGCCGGTCCACCTTTTCCGTCAGTTTCGGAATGGAGTCAAACAGTCCTTTCGTGTAGGGGTGAGCGCCCCGGTGGAACACATCCCGCAGCTCTCCGTATTCCACGATCTCTCCTGCATACATGATCGCCACATATTCGCAATTCTGCGCCACCACCCCAAGATCGTGGGTGATGAGCAGAAGGGATGTTCCCAGTTTATCCCGCAGATTCCGTATGAGCTCCAGCACCTGGGCCTGGATCGTGACGTCCAGCGCCGTGGTGGGCTCGTCGGCGATGAGCAGCTTGGGATTGCAGGCCAGCGCGATGGCGATGACGACTCTCTGCTTCATGCCTCCGGAAAACTGATGAGGGTATTCCTCTGCACGCTGAGGGTCGATCCCTACCATCTGCAGCATTTCTTCCATCTTCTTTTTCGTGCCTTCTTCATCCAGATGCGCCTCGTGTACGCCGATCACCTCTGCGATCTGTTTTCCCACGGTCATGACCGGGTTCAGCGCGGTCATCGGATCCTGAAAGATCATGGAGATCTCTTTGCCGCGGATATTGTACATCTGCTCCTGTGTGAGTGAGGCCAGATCTTTGCCCTCAAACAGGATCTCGCCGGATATGATCCGTCCCGGCGGCCACTGGATCAGCCGCATTACGGACTTGGCCAGGGTGGTCTTCCCCGCTCCGGTCTCGCCCACCAGTCCCACGGAAGCGCCCTGCTTCAGTGCCAGATTGACTGAGTTTACCGCTTTGACCAGGCCGTCCTCCGTCTCGTAGCGCACCACCAGGTCTTTGATTTCTAAAATATTATCCATCGCATTCATCCGTTCCTTTTCTATTTACCTAGCGTACTGTCCCGCTCACAAAACGGGTCGGTACACTAATTTTTCAGCTTCGGATCGAGCGCGTCGCGCAGCCCGTCTCCCACGATGTTGAGCGCCAGTATGGTCAGGAGGATCATGAGTCCCGGGAAGGCCGTGATGTGCCAGGCGTCGCGGATGTAGGCCCGCGCGTTGGTCAGCATAGCGCCCCATTCAGGAAGCGGCGGCTGAATGCCCAGTCCCAGGAAAGAAAGACCGGCGATGGACAGGATAGCTCCCGCCATAGCCATGGTGATCTGCACGATCAGCGGAGCCAGCACATTGGGCAGGATCTGGTTGAAAATGATCACCCGGTCGGAAGCGCCCAGCGCCTTCGCCGCCTCGATAAATTCCCTCTCGCGCACCGACAGAACGGAAGCTCTGATAATGCGGGCGAATTCCGGGACATAGCCGATGGCAATGGAGATCAGCACATTGACCAGACCTGGCCCCAAAGCCGCCACGATAGCGATGGCCAGCAGCATGTACGGCAGCGCCAGCACCACGTCCATCAGACGCATGATCACATTGTCCACAATGCCGCTGTAATATCCCGAGATCGCCCCGATGATGGTCCCCACGATGGCCGCCGCCACGATGGCCGCCGCGCTCATGAAGAGAGAGTATCTGGTTCCCCATAGGATGCGGAGCAGAATATCTCTTCCGAATTCGTCCAGTCCCAGAATATGCGCGCCGCTGGGTTCACCGAAGCGGTCCGTCAGGTCCTGCTTGATGATCAGGGAGTCGTAGATCGCATTGTCCGTGGCGATGTCGATGACGATCGTGCTGAGACCGATCAGCACCAGGATCATTAAAAACACCAGGCTGCAGACAGCCATTTTATTTTTCTTGAAACGTCTCCACGCGTCCATCCAGAGGGAGCGGCGCATGATCTCACTGTTCTGTACAAGTTCTTTGCTTTGTACAAGTTCTTTGCTCGTCATGTCTGCTCCTCCTAATGTTTATACTGCGCTTTGATACGCGGGTCGGCATATGCATATAAAATATCCACGATCAGGTTAACCACGGAGTACATTACCGCGAGAAACATGGCAGAACCAAGCACCATGGGCATGTCTTTCGATTTAATGGACTCGATCATGAAACGGCCCAGCCCCGGCCAGGCGAAGATCGTCTCCGTCAGAGCGGCTCCGCCAAGCAGCATGCCGAACTGCAGCCCGATAACGGTAATAATGGGGATCAGCGCGTTTTTAAACATGTGATACTTTGTTATGTAGCTTTCCTTCAGCCCCTTGGAACGGGCCGTGTCGATATAGTCCTGCCGCATGGCTTCCAGCATGCTGGACCGCGTCATCCGCATGATGCTTGCCGCACACCCGGTGCCCAGCGTCAGCGCCGGCAGGATCAGACTCTTGATCATCGGAACCAGACCCTCTCCCATACCCGAAGACGGGAGCCAGCCCAGATGGAGCGAGAACAGCATGACCAGCAGCAGGCCCAGCCAGAAATTTGGCATGGCTACCCCCACCAGTCCCAGTACCGTGGTGAGATTGTCCACCCAGCTGTATTGGCGCTTGGCCGACAGGATCCCTATGGGTACGCCGATGACCAGAGCCACCAGAATGCCCGCCACGGACAGGATCAGCGTGTTGGGAAAACGATCCAGCACCTGCATCAGCACGTCCAGCTTCGTCTTGTAGGAAGTGCCCAGGTCCCCGTGGAGAACATCCCCCATATAATGTGCGTAGCGCACAAGGACAGGATCGTCCAGGCCCATTTCATCCCGCAGAGCGTCCACGCTCTCCTGCGTGGCCTGTTCGCCCAGGATCATTCTCGCAGGATCTCCAGGGGAGACAGCCAGAATGAAAAATACCAGAAACGAAACGCCGATCAAAACCGGGATCATCATCAACAGCCGTTTCAGCACATATTTATACATGTCATCCTTCCTCCACATCAAGCGCGATCTCTTCAAAAGCGCCCTTTGCCTTCAGCTTTTTATCCAGCATCATCAATCTTCCCTTGGCAAACACGCTGTCCACCCGCAGATCCCCGTCCAGCAGCACCATGTCCCCATCGCTTCCCGGCAGCAGAGCGCCCTTGGCGGGATACAGATTCAGGGCCTTCGCCACATTGGCAGTGATGAGCGAGATCGCGGTCTCCATGGGTACGCCGTAGTCCACGATGAGATTGCGGATCACTTCGTAGAGCGGTTCCATGCCGCCTACCTTCACGTCGATGATCTCCCGCTTGTCGTTCCACACAGGGATGCTGCCGTTGGAGTCCGAGCTCACCGTCATTCGCTGGATCCCCGCTTTGTTGATCACATCGTACAGATCCCCGGCCTTATCGGGCTCCGCTGTGAAATCGGACCAGCCTCCCATCTGCATAAACTGGACCGCTTCGTCCAGATGATTGTCCATGTGCGTGGGCCGGAAATGCGTGATGGGGATCTCCGCCTCTTTTACGATCTCCATGATCTCCGCCAGCTTGCGGCCGATCCCTCCCAGGTGGATGTGCAGCACGCCGGGCTTGCCGGAAACAAGGGCCGCCATGCGGATATCGGAAGCCAGCCGAATGATCTCCTCTTTGGTGGGACGGGAACAGCGGTGGTCCGACGTAGCCAGCTTACATCCGATGATCTCGTCGATGTACACGATATCCTTTGCCACAGAACCGGTGACCGTCACCGGCGGATAGGCGTATGCGCCTGTCAGACAGAAGGCCGTGATCCCCTCGTTTTTAAGCGCTTTGGTCTTCGCCACCAGATTTTCCACACTGCGGGTAAAGCTGTCTGTACCCAGGACCCCCACCAGCGTAGTGACGCCGGCTTTGATCACGCTGGAAAGCATCAGTTCCGGCGTCCGGGAGTGAAAACCACCCTCCCCTCCGCCGCCGGTCACGTGCACATGCTGATCCACAAAGCCGGGGACAGCGGTCTTTCCCGTTCCGTCGATCTCCCGGATCCCTGGTATCTGCGGGTCCAGATGACTTCCCACGGCGGCGATCCCGCCGTTGATGATCAGTATGTCCTGCACGCCCCGCGGCGCCGGATCGTACACCGCAACATTTCGAATTAAATACATCTATTCTCCTCCTTTATTTCAGGCCCAAGGCCAGATAGATCTGTATAAAAATATTCGTTGGTGTAGGCCGGGATCGCCTGACTTCTGAAATATCCCTCGATCTCTTTCGTCTTCTCGTTGTAATTGCGGAACCGCTCCTTGTCCTTCAGGATCAGCATGGAAGAAAGGATGTCCGCCAGCGCGACGCAGGAAGCCACCGAATTGTGAAACACCAGAGCGTCAGACCTGCACAGCAGCGTGGCCCTGGCGTTTTTTACGATGGGCGAGGTGATCTTGTCCGTAACAGCCAGCACCGTGGCCCCTACGCTGTCCAGATATTCGCCGATGGCCACGGTCTGAGCCGAATAAAACGGCAGCGTGATGAGAATGAAGACGTCTTCCTGCCGGTAGTGCGCCAGAGCCTTGAGCACGGCGCCGTAATCCGTCACATCCACCAGCACCGCGTCCGCTCCCGTGTCCCCCAGCTTATCTTCGTAAAATTTGGCGATGGTGCGGGAAACGCCGTGACCGGCGATATAGATGCGCCCCGCGTTGTCCAGCGCCTCCACAAAGGCCTCCAGCGCTCTGTAGTTCAGCTGGTCCAGCGTCTCCTCCACGCTCTCCGCGTGCAGTTTTTTCAGACTATTGAAAGTGCTTTCATCAGCGCTGTACTGGTCCGCCGACATCTCCAGCTTGTCATTCCAGAACAGACGTCTCTGCAGATACTCCTTCAGCGCGTCTCTCACGCCTGCGAAGGTCTTGTATTCCGTCTTGGCGCAGAACCCCAGGATCGTGGCTTCTGAAGCGTTCACCGTCTTTGAAAATGTTTTTAATGTATAAAAGCAGACTGCATCGGGATTACCGATAATAAACTTCGCGATCCGCTGCTGCGTCCGGCTCAATTCCGGCAGAAGTTCGCTGATTGCAGTGATTACGTCCACGTTCCCCTCCCTTTTTTCTGTTTTGCGTGAAGCCGGCCGCGGTGATCGCTGTCTTGTCCGCGTACCGGCACGTTACCCTTTCAAATAAACCTTTCCACATCCCGTCCGGCGGCGGGCCCGCGTTTCCCCCTAAAGCTCGGAAAAGACCGGCGTCTCTTCGATGAATTCCGCCGGCAGCCCTCTCTCTTCAAAGTATCTGCACATGGCCATGGGCGCAAACTTTTCCGTGGAGTAATGAGTGCCCCCCATCAGGCTGATCTCCCGGGACCGCGCCACTGCGTGGGAAGAAGTGAACCAGTCCACAGACGGGGACGTCACTCCTGTAAAAAAGAGCCGGATGCCCTCCCTGTGAAGCAGCGGAAAAATGTCCGTCTCGCCGGCCCCGCCGGCCATGATGGCGATCTTTCCGTCCTGCAGCGCAGCATCCCCGTATTGGTAAAGACTGCACGTATGTCCCAGGGTACGCTCCGCCGTCTGCCTTATGTCATGGACGGTGCGCCAGGGACCCGTACAGAAAAGTCCCATGACAGCGCCGTTCTCCTCGTAAAATACATTGTACGGCGTAGCGCCGATGGCTCTGGCCAGGCTTACGCCGGGCGAATAGGGCCCGGTCTGATCCAGCGGAAGGTGAAGGCTGAAATGACTGATCCTGTTTTCCTTCATGTAAGCCAGCTCTTCTTCTGAGAATGACCGCGGTTCCCGGCCCTCCTCACGCTGAGAGCGCGGATGATGGGTGAAAAGCAGACAGTCGCACGCGCCTCGGGCCCGCAGCTGGCCAAGGACTTCGGAGCCTGCAAAAGTGGCCGTGTAGACCTTTTCTATCTCCTGGGCAAAATCCACCAGAAGGCCGTTCTGCGCCGGATCGTCATAATCCCCGGGATGAAAATAAGAATTCAGCTCGTCGCAGACCTTTTTTGCAGCCGTTTTTCCAATCATTGTATTTACCTCGTTTTTTGATATAAATTAAAGCGTTCACTTTAATTTTGTAATTTTATAAATTGTAACACGAGCTTAATACAGTTGCAATGCAATTCTTACAATATTATAAAAATTCTATTTTTAAATAGTAAAAAAATTCATGCTGACGCAGATCATAAATATGACATACTGTCGTCATGTTTTGCGTGATAGAATATCTTTAATAGAATATCATTCGCTGAAAGGATCAGATGAACCGATGCATTTTGTCAACGCCAAAGGAATTTTATCCGCCGGAAACGGCATGAATCTATATCGCGGCTGCACCCACGGATGTATCTACTGCGACAGCCGCTCCTCCTGTTATCAGATGGATCACGATTTTGAAGACATTGAAGTAAAACAAAACGCGCCCCAGCTTTTGGAGGACGCGCTGCAAAGAAAACGAAAAAAATGTATGATCGGGACGGGGGCTATGTGCGACCCATACATGCACTGCGAAGAAGACCTGCGCCTGACCCGCCGGTGCCTTGAGATCGCAGAGCGGTACGGCTTTGGGGTCGCCGTCCAGACAAAATCCAGCCGCGTTCTGCAGGATCTGGATCTGCTCTGCCGCATCAACCGCAAAGCCAAGTGTGTGGTCCAGATGACGCTGACCACCTTCGACGAAGAACTGTGCAGGATCCTGGAGCCTCATGTCAGCACTACACAGGAACGTTTCGAGACGCTGATGACCCTGCGCGGTCACGGAATCCCCACGGTGGTGTGGCTGTCTCCGGTACTGCCCTTCCTCAACGATACGGAGGAAAACCTGCGGGGCATTCTAGATTACAGTTTCCGGGCCGGTGTAAAGGGGATCCTCTGCTTTGGCATCGGCACGACCATGCGTTCAGGCGACCGGGAATACTTTTATGCCGCGCTGGACCGCTCCTTCCCCGGCCTGAAGGAAAAATACATCAGGCGCTACGGCCTGTCCTACCAATGCATCAGCGACAATAACGACAAGCTGATGGAGCTTTTCCATGGGGAGTGCCGGGCCCGCGGCGTCATGCACCAGGTAAACGAGATCTTCGAATACCTGCGCGCATTTCCAGCCGCAGACCCCGGGGAGCAGCTGCGCATGTTCTGATGGCTTTGGGCCGATGGTTTTTAAAGCTCCGGCACGTCTCCCTCCAGGAAGGACGATTTGCCGCTGATATGTTCGATGTCCATGCCGATGACGCCCACCGGCATATCTCCCTGGGTGTATTTCTGGATCCACTCCATGCTCACCGGATCAAACTTCTCGATGATCGCCGTCAGCGCCGCCGCTTTTTCCTCCCGATCCGTTACCATAAAAGCCTTGCCAAAGACGCAGACGGAGGAATAGCGGGTGTCCCGTTTTCCTTCCAGCAGCATGAGCCTGCCGTCCACCACCGTGTAACACACCTGAGGGTGATTCCTGATAGCCTCCAGCTTGTGCCCGTCCTTTGGAGCGCAGTGCATATAGAGCCTGCGGCCGATCATCACGTGGTGCAGGGGCACCCCGTAACAGTAGCCGTCCGGGGACAGGGTGGAGAGCACTCCATAACAACCGTTTTTCAGCAGCTCAACAGCAGCCTCTTCCGACAACTCATATTTTTTCTTGATCATCTCAGGAAACATGATTCACCTTCTCTTTCTGTATCTGTATTGCAAAGGGACACAGGGAATCTTTCCCTGATACATCCATTTTAGGCCAGAAGACGCTCTTTTTCAAGGGTCAAGAAATCTCTCCCCCTATGTCCGGATACTGCCCGTTTAGGAACTGGAGCAGGAGAAACATCTGCGGCATATGCTTTTCCATCTCAGCCTCGCCCTTTTCTTCCAGGCGCCTCATGGCCTTTTCCTTGTACGCCTCATACCACTCCTGACCTGTGGCAGACGCCGTTTTGCCGTCCTCCCCGCAGAGCTCCCGACAGACCTGTTCCATCAGAGCGCCTTTCAGTCCTGTCTGCCCGCCCTGTTCGAAGGCGGAAAAACAGTAGAGCAGCGCGCTGTCGCCATCGTTAACGATGGCCCGGTATGTGGCCGTATCGGCTTCAATGTACGCGGAAGGCGCGGATGAGCCCGGCGAGGCCTCCATCAGTTTTTCAAAGAGAGAATCCAGCCGGGAGGAAACGTTGACCGCCTGTCCATGGGCGGATGCGCTGCCCGGCCCTGCAGGGTCCGGCAGCCCCGAAGGCTCCGCCGACGCCCGGTCGGTCAGAAGCCCCACGGAAGCGGCGGCGATCACGGCCATCACGAGAACCGCCCACCAGATCGCCGGTTTTCTGTAGTTCAATATATTTTTGATACGCCCTTTTGCATTTTTTTCGCCGAAGGCCAGCGGGCAGCCTCCCAAAAACCGTTTATTTGCAGACAGAGCCAGCAGCGAGGCGGAATACTCCTTTTTTACCTGGCTGCCCATGCGCCGGATCACACTTTCATCACAGGACAGCTCCATATCCTCGCTCATCAGAGC